>Ga0265297_10000558_pt1 | contig 107613 bp, 102 predicted proteins | sample Munlanlwell13791_FD_192502 | JGI IMG/M metagenome (GOLD analysis project Ga0265297, IMG submission 192502) | Leachate microbial communities from a municipal landfill in Southern Ontario, Canada - Leachate well 137-91 | ecosystem: Engineered > Solid waste > Landfill > Unclassified | place...
CGCGTACTAAAAGAAGCTTGCCCCGTAAAATCCGATATTCATCGGATCACGGGGCACATAAAAAATCGCCAAATATTATTTATAGCGATTTTTTACGTGGTGGGCGCGGCAGGGATTGAACCTGCGACCAAGCGTGTATAAGACGCCTGCTCTACCGCTGAGCTACGCGCCCCGGTTTGCGTTAGAATACCTCAAAGTTTGTTTCTAGACAAGGTCTAGAGCAGGGGTTCGATTATCGCGGGATTATTGTCACTTCTTAGGTTTTTACATGTGGCCCAACTCCAACGTATGTGCGGATCTCCTGGCTTTGCGCTTGCTACGTATTCTCTGGCCAGTTTATCGCTCGAGTAACCGCTGCCGATGTTGCGGTTTAACTCATAAATTATTTTGTGCACGTGGGAATCGCGGATGGATTTGGCAATAATGCTGGCCGCGCCAACGTGGCGGTGGTGGGAATCGGCTTTGTTTTCCGCTTTCAAAGTATTTAATGTTTTCCATCCCGATAGGTGAGCGAGCAGTGTTCGGAATTTATACAAACTGCGTACAGGGGCGTCCAGCATTACCTCGGCGGGTGAATCAGGGAAGGCAGCCTGATATTTCGCAATCAATTGCGCCATGTATTTTATTTCCAGACCGTTTAAAGTTATACTGCGGTTTAATACGGCCTTGTCGATTTCCGCAGGATGGATGATGGCGGTTTCGTGCCAACATCTATCTCGGAGTGCGTTTGCGAGTTTATCTCTTCTTTTCGGTGCGATCAATTTACTATCGGTAACACCGTGTTTAGTACACCAGCGTTTATCCCTGGACGTAAGTGCGCAAATGGCAATTACCATGGGGCCGATTACGGGCCCGCGCCCGGCTTCATCAACTCCAACAAAGCGATACTCATCCAAAAGAGGCGAGCGGCGAGCTTGGCGGATGCCGGGGTACTTATCCATAATAACTAAAAGCTGATAGCCGATAGCGGATAGCTGATAGCCGGTCGCTTGTAGCGCCCCAAATACTATCCGCTAATTACTATCAGCTATCAGCTGATTTTGCACTATTCTTTTTTACTGCCGGTTTTAACAAGAACTCCAATGAGTACGCCGGCTAAAAGCAGTGCCAAGCCGCCCAAGATTGCGTTTGTGGCCGATAGGCCGCCTTGCGGTTCACTTGGGGCTTCGACACCGTTAATTTCCAGTATGGGTTTAATGCCGCTTGCATCCGCGGTATTTTGATCATCCGTGAGGCCGGTTTCATCTTCGGTCGCAACAACATCGGTTGCACTGTCGGCATCGGCAACAACATCCGTGCTTTCATCGGTTTCCGGCGGAGTTACCGGTTTGGGGATGATGACGGTGATATCTTGGGTTTCCGAATGGCGGTTTAATGAGTCGTTGGAGCTGATACGAATGTGCAACTCTCCGGTCGCCGCGGGAATGGCCATGGCGTGATCGCTGACAAGTTCTTTATCTTCCAAAGTTTTGGTATAAGAAGATGTTAAACCGTATTCCACTTTGCTTGTGGCCGGGCGGCTGGTCTTCCATTCGATGAGGGCGCTGTTGTCGTTGGCGGCTACATTAATATCCGTGATTGAAGGGCCTTGTAACAACTCGGGCGGAATCACCAAATCCGGGATTTTGATGGGTATGTAGGGGACTATCGTTTCCGGTTCGATGATTGGCTCCAAGATTGGTTTGATTTCGGGTGCAAAAATTACCTTGGTATTATCTATCGGTTCTATGGGTTTTGGCGGCATGAGCGCGTTTGCGCTAAATATGGGCAGGCAAATTAATGATAAGAGGCCGAGACCAAAAAAGATGTTCTTCATATAAAATGGTTATTAATTCTTGATTTTATCCTAGCATGCGGGTTATTTATCGGGGAATGGATTTGTCAATCCAAATGGATGCCGCCCGAGCTCCAAGTTCGTAAGATGTGAAAAATTAAAAAGAAGGAACGCTATTATGGCAATAAGGCGTGGAGGTGGGTTTTTTGATTTGGGAATATGTTATAATGCGCATATATGACAAACGAAAATCCTTTTTTAAAGATGGAAACCGATGTAAGCACTGCCGAATCCAAGCGGACATTGGCAAAAGCATTGAAAGAAGCCGAGTTTTCCGCGGGAATGCGGACCGGGCAATTTTCGGAATATCACACCGAGGGTGAAAAAGTTGCTGATCATTACAGGTTGATTTTTAATGTTATGAACGCAATATTGGATGAAGATAATGAAAAATTACAAGCAAGATTGTCCAAATCCATGCGAGATTCTTTGGGAAGATTGGACGATTCGATTAAAAAGACCATAAAAGAATATCCGTCTTTATTAAGATATGTGATATTAACGCATGATATTGCCAAGCGCCGGGAGAATAGAACATTTAATGCCAAAAAATTCAAAATGCCGGAAGAAGATTTTAAGTCGGAGTTAAGTTCCGAGGTGCTGGATGCGGCCGAAGAGTATAGCAAGCTAAAGACGCGATTGGACACCGCCATGTCCGAATCGGAAATGAAAATAAAAGAGGCGACTAAAGAAATAAAAACCTTGGAAAAAGCGATTAATAATAAAAAAATGGATCCCGAGCAATCGGTGGAGTTGCGGAGACGATTGGAAGATCAACAGGCGATGCGTAAGACCATGCAAGAGGTGAAGGATAGCTATGAGGATGACTTGGCGAAACATACGGTAGCCTTTTACGATAAATTACAATCTTTGGGTTTATCGGGAGCGAATATTAACAAGTTTTTCGGGCTTGGAGTCGGTTTTATAAAGCACGAAGAAAAATCTGCGGAAACAGTGAGAGGTATGAATATTCCGGATGGCATAAAGGCACTGCTTGCAAAATTGGCGGATGATCATATTGTGCCGTTGAATCGTTTCGCCGATCCTAAAATGGATGATGGTGCGGCGGCGACTTTTTTTGTCAGAACATACGGAGATTACGCACCCGAGGAGTTCCGATTATCCATGGCTATGGCCGCGCTTGATGTTTTAGGATCCCTCCGGATCGATGGGGAGCCGGATTTAACTCCGATCGAAAATATATTGCGGGGTAAACGCGAAGTTTGGATTCAACAAAAAGTGGCGGAAAATCTTTACGACGCAGTGCAAAGTGCCTTGAATGAGGATCCGGATTATGCGGAATTGCGAAACGTGGATTTAAAAGATAAAAATACACCCATTGAACTTAAGCAAAAATATTCCAAAATGAAAAAATCCGTGGAAGCGAAGTTAAGAGAAAAATTTAGCGAAGAATTTGGCGATCAAGGTGTTTAAAATAATTTTAAAAATACACAAATCACCAAAAATTGTTTAAGATTTTGGTAATTTGCATTTTGGTAATTGAAATTGTATAGTTAGTTTCTATGTCAGGAATATTGGTTTTTGGTAACGGATGGATTGGCAATAAATTCATCGAGCGTTACCCGGAGGCAAGAATGTCCACCGCAATGTTGGAAAAGCCCGGCGATTTGGCGGAGATTCTGGAGCGTGAAGAGCCGGATGCGGTTTTGAATTGCGCCGGTTTAACCGGAACACCCAATGTGGATTGGTGCGAAACGCATCAATTGGAAACGGCAATGGCAAACACTTGGTTGCCGATTATGATGGCGGGCGAATGTGCAAAATTCGGCGTGCACTTAACGCATCTTTCGAGCGGCTGCATATTTTACGGCGAATCGCCCGATCCAAAGGGCTGGCTCGAGACCGATTATCCAAACCCGGCGGCTTATTATTCCAAAACCAAGGCCGCGGCGGACTTAATACTCGATGGTTTGGCGAATGTGGCGATTGTGCGTTTACGGATACCGATGGACCCAATGCCATCCGCAAAAAATTCGATTACCAAAATCGCATCTTATCCAAAAGTAATTGATGTAAAAAATTCCATCACCGTGATCGATGATCTTTTGGATGTGCTTAAACAATTGATCGATAAAAGAGCGCAGGGAGTTTTTCATGCCGTCAATCCGGAACCGCTTACGTATCGGGATCTCATGAAATGGTACGAGGAAATTGTGGATCCGAGTCATACCAATGAATGGATAACCGAGGAAGAGATGGTCAGCAGTGGGTTGACTGCCAAGAAGCGATCGACAAATATTTTGCAAAATACCCGTTTGCCGAAAATTGGGATTCATATGAGGCCGACGGAAGAAGCGATTAAGGATGTACTTAGGCGCTACGCGGAAAATCTACAAAAATCATAGTACCGGATTTTTGTTTGGTGCTTGCCTTGAAGCAAGGCGGAATTTGCAGTATCTTATATGTTATGTCCGATATTGTGGATCCGCGCCATGAGGCGATGGTGGAGCATCTGTTTCAGAGATGTTTGGCGGTTTTGGATATGCCGGGTTTTGAACTAAGGCCGCTCCGGCGACGAATGCGCGGAAAAGGTAAATTCCGCTCGTTAACGTACGGATATACCAAACCCGGAGAAAAATGGGTGGTAATAGATTTGTATACGCCAAAAACCATGAAACCCCGCAAGATGGATGCCATTATTCGTGTAATCGCCCACGAGTTGGCGCACCATCAAAAACCGCCAAGATATTACAGGGAGTGGTTCACCATTAAGTACATGATTCACCACCCGCCATTTTGGACGCAATACAAAAAGAATGTTGCCAAATTATCCTGCGATGAGGTATTATCGACATACTTTATTTGATAGCTATGCAGCCGATCAGAAAATTTAAAATTGTCAGCAATAAATGCCCAACCAACGAGTTGTGCAGGATTTGGCTTGCGCCGGCAGACGGTGAGGGCATGTTTTCGTTTAAAGCCGGGCAGTTCGTGATGGTCCACGAGCTGGATGGGGCGGGTAATTCGGTTTATGTGCGTTCGTATTCCATAGCCTCGGCTCCGGTGGAGTCGCGTGATGGTTTGGAGCTTGGTATAAAATCACAAGGAAAGTTATCGAGCATGCTGTTTAATTCCAAACCGGGCGAATTATATGGAGTGCAAGGACCATACGGAATGTTCAGTGCGCCCGATGACGATAGGATCGTGTTTTTTTCGGGAGGAGTCGGGATAACTCCGTTTCGGTCCATAGTACGCGAAGAATTGTTGAAAAACACGACAAAAAAAATAATTTTGTTTTATTCGGGCAGGACTTTGGATGATCTGATTTATCATCAAGAATTTTTACAATTGGCCAAAGGCAATCCCAATTTCATTTATGTGCCGATATTAACCCGCGAGACGCCGGAGGGTTGGAAGTGGGAGAGCGGGCGAATGACAAAAGAAATTATAAAAAAATATGTTAAAGATTTTAGCGGGACCGGATTTCTAATGTGCGGACCGGTTCCGATGATGGACAGTATAAAAGAGATTTTGGATGCTGAAGGGGTTGATACCAAAGCAAAGTTGCGCGCGGAGAGATACTGAATTACAATATCAAAACCAAAATATTTCGCATAACGAAATGGGATTAATTATTTTTTATCACATCGTTTGCGATGTCCCGATGCTTTTACATCTGTAACAGATGCGGGACGCGCTCGGTGGGATGAGTCAGAATATGAACCAAAAATTTATTTTCAGTGTGTCTTTGGCGGTTGTTATGGCGCTGGCTTTGTATGGAGCCGGTTGCAATCCTTTTCAAGCGGCCAAAGAAAAAGCCGAAGAAAAGGTAGCCGAGAAGATGGCGGAGGGTTTGCTCGAGTCCATGGGCGGTGAGAATGTTGATATAGATATTCAGGGCGAGGGCGGAACCGTTAAAATCAATGATGAAGACGGAGGCGGTGAAATGATGTTTGGCGACGAAGTTGAGTTGCCCGATGATTTGGAGGAAGGAATTATTATCTACAAAGATGCGGTTCCAAAAAGCGTTATTCGCAATTTGGGCGGTTCCAAAGGGGCAATGATTACGCTTGCGACAGATGCGGACATTAAAGATGTGGCTGATTGGTATGAGACGGAATACGAAAACGCGGGTTGGACGAAAACACAGACAGTTTCCATTAACGGAGCGGAAATGCGCGGTTTTGAAAAAGGCACCGAACAAGCGGTAATAACCATTAGCCCAAATGAAGATGAGGGCGGAAGCATGATTTCGATCAATTGGTCGGAGGAATAAGAGGAGACGGGCGGTTAAAATCTCGTAACTTGTATTTTGTGTTACTTGCAAATTAAAAATAACGCAAGATAAACTCGTGATTCAGTAATAAAAAAGACCTTGACAGGTCTTTTTTGGTCGGGCCAGTGGGACTCGAACCCACGGCCTCCTGCTCCCAAAGCAGGCGCGCTAGCCAACTGCGCCATGGCCCGAAAATATATACATGGACATGGCTAGAGAATGCATCCGCTTGCCCACCATAGCTTTAGCAACGGTGGGCGCCATGGCCCGTAATAATTGTGATTCGCATATTACACGCAATAGCTGTTTTTGCCAAGTACCGAACATCTTGCCAGCTTGCAGACTTTTTGATAATCTAATGCCACTAACATAAATTAAAAATTAAAAATTAAGAATGTTGGTAGCCTACGGCATTATTTATATATTATCCCGAAGTGATACCTGCATTCATAATTCTTAATTCAAAATTCATAATTATCAGAAAGTTCGCGGGTATCGTATAGTGGTTTTTTATGACAGCCTTCCAAGCTGTAGAGACGGGTTCGATTCCCGTTACCCGCTCCACGTAAAAAGTCGTCAGTAATGGCGGCTTTTTAGGTAGCCCGGATTATTCGGTATCGACTTCACGTGGCACGGCCATTCGTAAATACATAATAATAAAAGCTCCCAATGTTTGGGAGTTTTTATGTGATCAAGCTTTGCTTGATGGTGCCGAGGGCGAGGATTGAACTCGCGACGCAAGGATTTTCAGTCCTTCGCTCTACCACTGAGCTACCTCGGCAGATTCCGTTAAAGCGAGGGTATCATAGCTAAAATAGCCAAATCATGCAAGTATCTTGTCAAGATAATTAATATGCGTTAATATAATGCCCACAAAGATCTTGGGCGTGTAGCTCAGTTGGTTAGAGCGTTACACTGATAATGTAAAGGTCCCTGGTTCGAATCCAGGCACGCCCACCACGTAAAAAATCGCTATAAGTAATATTTGGCGATTTTTTATGTGCCCCGTGATCCGCTTTAGCGGATTTTTACGAGGCAAGCTTCTTAAGTACGCGATTTCACGTGGCGCAGCCATCGCGTGATTAATGTAGCAATAGAAATAAAAGCGAATAAATTTTACGGGGTTAGTTACATTAGTACCGGCTTCACAGTGTCACGTGACGAAGTTTTACGTGACGTAGCGCTGCCCCTTAAAAATGCCGCTCAGTAAAATGGGCGGTTTTTTTGTATTTCATGATTGGGCGAAAATGGTTTATAATTCGACTGCGTCGTAAATGGAAATCGTTCTTTTAAAATGAGGTGCACAAAATGAAACACGAAAAACGCGGGGTAACCAAGCAGCCATTTGATTGGGATGAGAGCTTCATGGTACGCATCGCCGGCATCCGAGATGAAGTTCTCATTTGCAAAGCGATGCGTGAGATGCTGATTGCATCGCGTGAGTTTTTTTCCATAACTCCGGTGACCCGAGAGGATTATGTACTATTGGAACAAGCGATGTATTGCTTGGAAAAATCTTTTTGCGGACATGTTTGCAAAGAATTGTTCGATGTTTATTGCGAGTTGGGAACAATTTTGATGGAATTGGGCCATGAGGAATTGGGCATAGCCTGTTTGTATTTGCATCATACATATCGCAACCGGGCAATATCCGGTTGGCCGCCATCAAAGGCATGGCATTGCGGGCGCGGAGGCGAGCTGGTTAACATGCTGCCAATCAACGATGGAGGGTTTCAGGATTTCGAAGCGGACACTATGCGCGAAAGCGCGTATCTCGTCATATAGCTAAGGGTCGTTCTTGCGGCCTTTTTTTATAATTATTCGGATAAATATCTTGAGTTATTATTTGTTACATGCTACCTTTTTATAACTTATGGATGAAAAAATGTATTCATTATGAATATCGGTATTGATGCCAGAATGATGGGGGCGGGGAATACTCGCGGGATCGGGAGGTATATCGAAGAGTTGTTCCGCGACATGATTGTTAATCATCCGGAAAATGAGTATTTTTTTATTACACGCAGTTTGGACCACGCGCTTAAAGGGCATGAATGCATTAAAACCATAGCGGCGGATATACCTTGGTACAGCATTTACGAGCAAATAAATCTGCCTAAAATATTAAACGATCTGGATGTGGATGTGATGCATTTTCCGCATTGGAATGTGCCGCTTTTTTATCGTAAACCCTTTGTGGTTACTATTCATGATTTGTTGTTAAAGCACCAAAAAGAAAGCAACAAAACCAGTACCAGATCTTGGTTACATCGCAAAGCTAAACGTATCGGGTATCGCGCGGTTTTGGCGCATGCCATCAGGGGCGCCCGTAAGATTTGCGTTCCAACGCAATATGTGGCGGATGATATTGCATTTTTTTATCCGGCACAAAAAAATAAAATAATTGTAACCGGTGAGGGAATTGTGGAATTGCCAAGAGATGGCAGTATTCCGCCCGAATACGATTATTTACTTTATGTGGGAAGTTCGTATCCGCATAAGAGATTGGATTTGTTGATTGGAGCCTGGGATACGCTTTTGAAAAAATACCCTCAATTGCATTTGGTTGTTGCCGGGGAAGCGGATGTTTTTATGGACAGGATACGCGAAACGGTACGCACAAAGAACCTAAAGCGTGTTCATTTCGCGGGGAGGGTTTCCGATGGTCAACTTAGAGTTTTGTACGAAGGTGCTAAGGCGCTTGTGTTTCCATCCGAGTTTGAAGGTTTTGGCTTGCCTCCGCTTGAGGCAATATCGCTTGGAACGCCGGTTGTTTGTGCGGATTCGCGGCCATGCCCCGAGACTGTGGGCACAAAGGGGGTTGTCTACTTCAAATCCGGTTCCGAAGATGGTATGATTGATGCTGTCATAGCGGTGGTGGATAATTCGGAATCAATGCGCAATCAAGCAAAAATAGCTGCGGAGTATTTAAAAGAAAAATATACTTGGCACAAGGCATCAGAGAGGACGCTTGAAGCGTATGATTCGGCAATCAAAAAATAAATAAAACCGCTTCCGACGGCACGGCATGAGCATGAAGCCAAACATTCAGCCAGAAGAAAATGAGTTTTTTCGCATGAAGCGCATGCGGGATTTGGAATCTCCGCTGCAAAGCGTCATCGAGCAAGATGGTATAATTTTACTTACACCAACGGGCATACATCACAGAGCCAAACGACAGCCTAAGAAGAAGTTTTTCAAAAAACCTTTTTGTTACAAGGCTACCGGTGTGTCGGAAGACACGGATTCGGATATTTTGGAGATGGACATTAAAACCATTTCTTGCACATCGGACTCGCAAAATGAACCGCAAGATGAGCGTGTGGCCGTAAATTTCCGCCCTCATGACCGCAGTTTGTACATTGTATCTTTGCAAGATTGTTTTGTGGGTGAAAGCAATAATGAAGAGAGAGTACTGCCTGATTTACAGGCGCAGTATACGGATAATTTTACCTCGGCACCGGTTTCCATAGAAGCTTTGTCTTCGGTTACCATCAGAAGCGCGGCCGAACCGTGGATGGTGCAATCACAGAGCCAAGAAGCGGAAGCTTCGGGTTTGGGATCTTTAAAGCGAAGTGCTCGCCGTTTTGGCAGGATGTTTGTTAAACCGGTGCAATTGTCGCATGGTAAAAAAAATATAAATTCAAAAGCACCAGGTAGCAATTCGGAAGCTTTGCCAAGCGAACCGGTATTACAAAGAATCAATGTAAAAAGTTTTATTTTGGCTTTTTTGGGTTTGGCATTGTTGGCGCTTGTACCCGCGTTTGCATTGACTACTTATAAAACATTCGCCGGTCAAGGCCAAATCATCGGGCAAAAAGGCAATGAAGCGGCTTTGGCACTGGCCTCGATAAACGCGGACGATGATTTATCCGTATCGATGAATCAATTGGAGATGGCTTCGGGCAAGTTTAGGGAGGCCTCGGCGTTGCTTGATGAATCGAGGTTTATGGCTTTAAGCGCGGCCGCCGTGGCTCCGGATAAGTACCGCGGTGCCAGGGCATTACTCGAAGTGGGTGAGAAAACAAGCGAAGCTGCGAAAATTTTATCTCTCGGTTTTGGCAAAGTTTTTGACACCGATAAAAGGCCTCTTATCGAAAGGATAGAAGTTTTGGGTGCGCACGCCGAAGCGGTGTTGCCGTTATTGCAAGAAGCGGAAAAGGCATCAGTCGATATAGATCTAAATCAAGTACCTGCGGAATATAGAGACACGGTAGCGGGATTACCGGGTCAACTGTTTGATGCAAAGCAATCTGTTCGAGAATTAAAACTGGTCTCCGATGCTTTGGTGGGTTTTTTGGGTAAAAATGAATTAAGAAATTATTTATTGGTTTTTCAAAATGATTCGGAGTTAAGGCCGAGCGGCGGTTTTATGGGTTCCATAGCGGAAGTCAGGATTTTAAACGGCGAGCTGCACTCAATATATGTTCCGGAGGGTGGGCCATATGATTTAAAAAGCCAGCTTACGGTCAGGGTACAATCGCCGCAACCTTTGCACTTGATAAATCCCTTGTGGCAATTTCAAGATTCGAATTGGTTTGCCGATTTTTATAAAACGGCGCAAAAAGTAAACTGGTTTTGGAGTAAGTCCGGACAACCAACCCTAGATGGAATTATCGCGGTTAATGCATCTTTCATGGAAGATGTATTAAAGGTAACGGGGCCCATCGAAATGCCGGAGTACGGAAAAGTGATCACCGCCGAGAATTTTTATTTGGAAACGCAAAAAGCCGTTGAGTTGGAATACGATAAAGAAGAAAACAAACCCAAAAAATTCATTGGAGATTTATTTGATAAATTATTGGCTCGGGTTAAAGATTTGTCCAAAGAGGAGTGGCTTAAGCTTGCGGCCGCCGGAACGGAAGGGCTTAGCACCAAAGATATTCAAATGGCGATGTTTAATGGAGATGAGCAAAATTTTGTGGAGCAATTCGGTTGGGGAGGCACTTTCAAAGAAACCGGCGGTGATTTTTTGGCGATAGTGGAAGCGAATATTGCCGGGCAAAAAACCGACAGAGTGGTGAAAGAATCGGTTTTGCATGAAGTGAATATAGATGCGGAAGGCGGAATTACCAATAAAGTGCTTTTGAATCGCGTACATGAAGGGGTAAAGAACGAGTTGTTTTACGGTGTCAGGAACGTAACATACGTAAGATTCTATTTGCCAAAGGGGTCGGAACTGCTTTCCGCGGAAGGGTTTTTAACACCGCCGCAAAATTTGTTTAAAAAACCCTTGGCAACGGATTTGCAGGATTTCGACTTGGCACAAATCGAGGATTCACAAACAGAAAAATCAGACATGGTAACAATCACAACCGAAGATGATCATATGGTTGTCGGCGGATGGTTGCAGTTGGATCCGGGAAGATCGCAAGACGTAATTATTACTTATAACCCGCCTTTTACGGTTAAGGATATTTTAACCACACTCGATAGCGTTATGCCCGAGCCATCAAACAGCGAACAAACCCGGGCCGCGTATTTGATGCTGTACACAAGCCAATCCGGTAAAAACCGCGAATTGACACAAGTTATAAATATAGATCCAACTTGGAGAGTGGTTTGGCAAAGGGGCACATTAAGCGGAACGAATTTGGGTGAAGAAGTATTAAATAATACAATCAAAGAAGAGTTGATTTGGGATAGAGACAGAGTTTCTGCATTACTTCTTGATTTAAGATGATATGGTAAAAAAGAAAAATCAGATATCGGAGAAACAAATGCCACCGAAGGATACGGATGTAATTTTGAGCAATGCAAATATTTCGGAAGAGTCCGTAGAGACCAGTTTGCGGACAATATATGAAGCGGAAAAAGGCGAGATGCCGGACATGACCAAGTTTGAACAAATAAAAAGCAAACGTTGGATTTGGCTATTGGCCGGATTGTTTGGCGGTTTATCGGTGCTGGTGCTCTTAGCATGGGCGGGTTTTGCTTTCTTTAAAACATTTCAGGGTTTTGACGGTAAGGGTTTGGATTTGGAAGTGGAGGGGCCCGAGAAAATCGCATTAGGGCAAGAGATAACTTATTTCATCAATTATCGCAATCCGTTGCAAGAACCGTTGGCATCGGTGGATCTTAGGATTAATTTTCCAACGGATTTTGTGATAACCGATATAAAACCTTTGCCGAGCGAGCAAGGAAATGTTTGGAAGCTTGGAGCATTGGCCGCCGAGGAAAGGGGCACTATTAAAGTACGCGGAACATTTACGGGAGCTTTGGGCAGTGTTTCGGCGGTGCAGGCAATAGCCACATATAGGCCGGCAAATTATTCCAGCAATTTCGAAGCCATGGCAACAAAACGAATCGAATATTCGGAAACGGTTATAGAGGGGTTTGTTCAAGTTCCCGAGAAGGCTGTTCCGGGAGATAATGTTTCTTTGATTTACCACATTAAAAATACAGGCACCGAAACTCTGCCGAATTTATTGGTGCAGATGACTTTGCCCGAGGGTTTTGCGCCTAATTTGGAGGAGGCGACAACTACGAGTTTGCAGGGGAGGGTGGTGGAAAGGTATTTAGGCGATTTGGATGCCGGAGCACAGACCGAGTTCATTCTTGTGGGAACTTTTGCCTCGGGTTTTGGCGGTGATGCGGTGGTTACGTCGCAGGTAGGTAATAAAAATGCGGATAATAGATTTTTACCCATGCATAAAGCGGAAGCGATCATTCCGGTTTTAGCTGGTGATTTATCGTTGAATTTTATTGTGAACGGTTCGGAGCAAAAACAGCGGGCGATATCTTACGGAGACGAGCTTATGGGAATCATCGGTTACGAGAATATGGCTGATGAAGCGCTTTCCGATGTGATTGTCAAGATTAAACTGGAAACAATTGATATGGAAACGGGTGAAGTTTTACCGAATTTACAATTGGTCGATATGCAGATGATATCTTCTTCGGCATCAAATACCGTTTCCGGCGCGGAGATTGTCTGGGATAAAAATAACGTAAAAGATTTGGAATCTTTGTCTTCCCGGGCAAATGGAAGCATCGAAATCGGTTTACCGATCGTAAAAACAGCTCCGGATAAAGGAGCCGTGGCACTCAGGGTAAATGTTTCGGTTGATATTCGCGCCGTGGGCGATTCGGAATTAAACCGCACCATAACAATGTCGCCAATGACATTTGTTTTACTATCCGATGCGACATTATCGGCCGAAGCCAGATATTACTCGGAAGAGGGTGCGCCGCTCGGCTCGGGCCCATTACCGCCAAAAGTCGGCAGTGCCACGACGTACAGAATTATCTGGAAATTGAATAAGACCGTGCATTCGTTAAAAGATGTGGAAGTGGTTGCCACTTTGCCGCGCAGTGTTTCGTTTAAAGAGATAAGCACCAGCACGGCCGGTGAAATAAAATTCACCGAAGAGGATAGAACTTTGCATTGGACATTAAATCGCATGCCAACCGATGTGGGCGAGGCGGAGGCGCAGTTTAATATTGTTTTAACACCGGCTGCCGCGGATGATGGAAGATTTGCAATGTTGATGGAGAATATAACTTTTCAAGCGGCGGATGAGGATATCAAAGAATCGATTTTATCGGTAATAAAACAATTGAACACGGATTTACAGAGTGATGAGGGGGCGGCGGGGAAGGGAGTTGTGATTAAATAACAAATAAAAAATAACAAATAATAAAGCGGTATAATTTGTACCGTTTTGTTTTTTTGGTCAATTCCGTGCGGTTGATTTGCAATCAAGCTAATTTGTTTAGTCGCCGGGGCGGACTTGGTTGCGGGCTTCGAATTTTGCGATACTTGGATCTTTTGCGGTTTGTTCTGCGTACCAAGCCAGGGCTAATTGCATCATTTTATTTGCATGTTGAAATTTTTTCTTGACTTTGCTCCACGCGTATAGATGCGGATACCACGAGGCATCGTGATAACTTCCATTCCAGGCGGATGTGTAACCCCAGCCGAATTTTCCATCCGGATCAATGAATTCAAAATTTTTGGTATTTTTTAAGATACTGACATTTTTATATTTACAAAAACAACGCGCCGGAACGCGTTCATTAATTGGATCAATTACGGGGTAGTGATGATAAGATTCTTGTGTTTGTTTTGTGGCGAATATTTTTTCCATATTCATCTGATCATCATTGATTCATAAACAGATGGATAAGGAGAAGTTTTTGGCGAGGGCCGGGGAACTTCTCAAAAACCTTGTAGCGATTGGAGATCACTTGCCCGATGTGGGCTCTTTGACCTCCACGCCCGTAGCGTCGATGACGCTCGCAGGTGGATCCTCCTCGAGTTCGGCGGGCTTCGAAGCCTCGCCTGATCCGAGGAGGTTGATGTTGTACTTTTTGGTGGCGTATGAAAGCCACCAGAGTGCGAGGGCCATAAGCCCTGCGTCGTCGAAAAGCCCTGCTACGGGAATGGCATCCGGGAGCAGTTCGATTGGGAAGAACAGGTAGGCGAGCGCCAAGACAATGAACGCCTTGGGCTTCCAGTCTGTCCCTTTTCGCAAAAGGAATTGCCCCAGACCTACGAGGTCGGGGAGATTTTTCGGGTTGGTCATTTTTATCTCCTCCCCGCACTGGGCGGGTTTTGGCTGTGTTTTTTTATTTCGAACCCCCTTTTTGAATGGGGGCAGGGGGAGTGTTGCTTCTCAAAAACCCTCCATCGCGACCCCCTTTAATAAAGGGGGATATCAGCGCAAAGCGCTGATTGGGGGATTTCAGTCAAAGGCCCGATCATTCGATCGGGCACGTAGTGTGATGAATTAAGAAACAGGTTTCATCACTTTACCTGTGGGCGTGCGCTACGCCGCAACCGTGTCCGTGTCCCATTCCTCGTCGATCAGATCGATCGAGAGCTCGTGGACGCTGGCCGCTTCGGCGATATGGAGGATGAAGAGAGTGATCGGAGTTTGAATCCGAAGTTCCTTTTCCGTCTCCATTACCACCTCGCAGCCCTTGGGGAGCTGATCGATTGCATAGAGCCTGTATAGCTCCTCGCAGGCGGCGCGTTGCTGACACTCCGCGATGGCGTCGATCTCCTCGAGAGAGAGTGGCGCGTTCGGCCTCAGCTTGCCTGCCTTGATGAGCGTCTCGTTCTCCGCATCGAGCCTGGCGCAAAACGCGCAGTGCTCGAACCGCGGGTCACGGCGCTTGATGCCGCATGCGGGGCACTCGACGAGACGAGCCTTGCGCTCATCCTCGATCTTAGCCAAGCGTTGCCCGCGTTCGAATGCCATCATTTCGAGGACGGCATTTGCCACGTCCTCGGTCTTGATAGCTTCCAAGTTCGGGAAGTCGCGGCTCTCGTTGAGAACCACAGCTTTCCGCGCGAGGTCCGCAACCTCCTTGCTGTTGAGCGCGCGATCAGCCATGTTCTGCTTGGAGAACTTCGTATTCAAACGAATGAACTCCTTCGCGAGGCGGACCGTGCGGGGGGAGAGGGTGCGGGTGGTGGTGCGAGTGGCGCTGGTCGTCGTGTTCATCTGGAATCTCCTTCCCGCTTTGCGGGATTTTGTTGCGTTTTTTTATTTCGAACCCCCTTTCTGAAGGGGGGGGCAGGGGGAATCTTCTCAAAAACCCTCCATCGAGACCCCCTTTAATAAAGGGGGATATCAGCGCAAAGCGCTGATTGGGGGATTTCAGTCAAAGGCCCAATCGAGATCGATTGGGCGCGTAGAATGATGAATGTTGGTGATTAGGGAGTCATCACATCTCCCTTGAAAGTACGAGCTACTTGCCTCGGGCGGCCTTGCGCTCGGCCTTGGTGGCAGGCGAACCGCCCTGCTTGCCTTTGCCCGCCTTCTCGCCGGACTTGTCCTTCTTGCCCTTCTTGGGCTCGCCGGACTTGTTGGCCTTGGCGAGCTCGGCGGCGGCCTTGCGTGCCTCGGCGGCCTTGCGGGCGGCCTCGGCCTGAGCGGCTTGGGCGGCCTTGGCAGCTTCGGCCTTGCGCTCCGCGATCGCCTTCACCTTGTCTTGGTCGATCAAGGTGTAGCTCTCGCCGTTGTAGGAGAGGCAGACTTGGGCACTGTCCGCCTCGTCCTTCGTCGCCTTTGCGCCTGGGAAATTCTCGTTGAGAGTTCCGGCGCGGAGGGCGACGAGGAGCTGCTGACCGAGCTTGGCTCGGGCGGCCGACTTGGCCTGCATGGCCGCGTCCACCTTGTACTCGGGGACGGGTCGGCCATTGCTACCCTTGCGAACTTGCTGAGTGCGAGCCGCGGGCGCGGGGCGCTGGGGGAGGGAGGCGCGGTAGCACGAGGGGCACACCCTGTGGTGTCGCTCCTTCTCACCGCCGCACTTGGGGCAGGTCACCGCAGCCTTGCGGGTTTCGGCCTGCGCCTTTTCGTGGCAGTCACGGCAGAGAGGAAGGTCCTCCCGCTTCCAGTTGCCACAGGCGCAGGTCTTCGCAGCCTTGCGAGCCGCGTCCTCCTCCTTGCGGAGCATGGGCATGGCGCATCTGTTGCACATACCGTGCTTCAGCGACCAGACCGAGGGCAGATCTGCCACTCGCGCATTGCACTCGGGGCACACATGCGAGAGAGGCGCGACGTCCGGAGCGACCTCGGGCTCGACCTCGGTCACCGCGGGGGGTGGCAGGGTCACGAGGTGGAGCGACGGGCGCTCCTCGGAGGCGGGGGGGACTTCCTCGCAAAGGCCATTGGCCTCGCGCAGGACGTCCATCGCCTCGTCGGCGGGGGCGGAGGTGGTGGGGGAAACGGTGGCGGTCGCGGTGGCGGACTTCGTCATTTTTCAATCTCCTGGACAGGTCGAGACCTGTCCTTACGAAGGTGACCGCGAGGCGGGCACCGTTTCACGAACCCGGGCTTGACCGGGGAACCGTTTCCGCACAGCAACACCATGTTGCCGCTTGGATTTGCATAAGATGTTTTTGATTTTTCTACCAACAGAACCCTGTGCTAAAAAGCGGTGGGTTAGATTTTTGGGTAGATTTGTCGCTAACATCTTAGGAGCCGATTGCCGGTTAGAGCTATTGGGGCTCTATGTTACGGTTCGCGATTCTGGGGTTGCGCAATCTTTAGGGATTGTGCAGCCGATTGAATCGCTCTCCTTAATTATCAATTAAGGAGAGCTAGTAGTGGCATCGGCAGGGATCGAACCTACCTTCTCCCTGTTAAGGAGAGGATTCAGACAAGACTTGCGGCCTTGTCAGAACATAACCCACCATTGGGCGATGCCAGAAGGTGCGAATATTGACCGCGTATTATCTACGCGTTCCGGAGCTCCCCCGTCCCGACATGAAGTCGGGATCCCGCACGTTCTATTTTTTTTACGATGCGGGAGAATATTACGGCCTCTTTTTTACGAACATTGGTTGGTTCGGCGCCCCGATGTACATCGGGACGACTTCTTGGCGTTGCACCAAGCGTTATGCAGTCTTTCGACTGCGGGTTTCGAGCTGCGCGAGGTAAGCTCGCGCAATCTCATCGTCGGAGGCATCGCGAGCCGCGAGATCGGCCTTGAGCTCCATAAGAAGCTCTGCCGACTCGAGCTGACGGTACTCATCCGTCAGCTCCCACTCGCTCCACCGATCCCGCTTACGCGAGATGGTGACTCGGGCGTGAACGGGCTCGGCCGGGGTGAGGAATGCTGAGAGCATCCCCATCACCCGGAACCCCCAGCGCGACCAGAAAGCGATGACGGCGAGGGCGACCACAACGGTGATGGCGAGGTTCAGCATTTATGTCTCCTTGTGTAGAAACAGGTTTTAATCTGTTTCTACGGTTGTTTGTAGGGATAACTCTTTTGATTGTCCGCACTGGCTTTTACAGCACGGATAACCACAAGGGTTATCTCTACGTCACACCCGATACACGCCCCCTTGTCAAAGGGGGGTATCGAATGCGTCGCATTCGATTGGGAGATTTCTGGTGTTTATCCACGAAGAAATTTCGCAGGTCCGTCCCAGCCACTCATGCCCTAACTCTTTTTTTGAGGGCTGACATGAGGGGTTAAGACGGTAGGTTGTCGAGGTGCTGTAACTAGCTTCTAGCTTCTAGCCTCTAGCTTTTAGCTTTTAGCTGTTGGCTGGAAATTGGTTGCACAAAACAGGTGATCTGCGGGGCAGGGCACTATATTTGTGTTCTTCAGTTAGTATCCGGCGATACTCAGATTCGAGTCACGACAAGCAGGACTCCAATCCTCTCTCCTCTGAAGGTTAAGCTGTTTTTAATGTAAACTTGGCTAGGGAGGGGTTCCCCGTCGCAAAAGCTTTGGGGACTTCACCTTGTGGTGAAAAAGCGATTATTTGTTCCTTGGCTAAGTTGTCAAACTTTTAGCTTAACGAGATACTATATCACAAATTGAGGATTTTGTCAAGCCCTCCTGGTCAATTTTCAGTAAATTGTCTAATAAAAAAATAACCTGGTTTTATGGCTGAAATTAGCGGAAAAATAGACTATACAGATTTTGGCTAAGATAAAATGAATCCTAAAAGCGCTGAGTTTTGTCAAAAAGTGATGGACAAAAAAGATAACCGCCGGAGTGTACGGCGGTTTTAAAGAGGTTATGCGGTTCATTTGCTCTCCGGTTCATCGGGTTTTTCGGGCATGGAGGTAAGGCCGATCCAAAAGTTGATGCGACCATCCGGGAGTATATAGACGAGATCCAGCTCGGTTGCGGCTTCACGCTGGGTTTCGTCCGGGTGGATGGCGCGTGAATCGGCCGGTTTGCCATCTTTAAGATATGGTTTTTGATGGCTGGATGTTATGCGGGTATTTTGGCTTGATCTGATTTTTACGTTCCTGCGTGGAGGTACATAAACTTTTTTGGCCATGACAAGCTCCTTGTTTAGGTTCTTATCTTATCGTACAACTTATCGCTTGCAATGTACAACAAACTTAATTTGACTAAAAAGTTCTAAAAGGTAGAATGGGCATATATGAATACCAACAAACGTCAAACGTCAAACGTCAAACGAATTATTTCGGTAATTTTTTTAACTTTGTTATTAGGAGCCGGGTGTGATCAATCATCGAATAACGAACCGCAAAATACAAATAACGATACGGTTGTAATGGCGCTTAAAGAGGTGTTTGCGGATAATTATCAAACCGGAGTTGAGGATGTTGAGGTAACAATAAATGAAGATCAAGTGGATTTTGTGAGGGGTTATGTCAGTATGCAGGATGTCGATAATAATGATTTTATGGCTTTTAAAGCGGATAATGAATGGTCGATTATTTACGATCCGGAGCAAAAACCATATGACTGCAGTTTATTGAGGCAATATAATTTTCCCGAGGATATGATGGGCGGATGCAAGGAGCCGAATGTGGAATTTACCGTAGGAGATGCTCAAGGTATCCAAAGTGCTTTTGCCGATATATATCATAAAAATGTTGAGGATATTACAATTAAAGTTGAAAAATACGATGCAACGCACGCTCGGGGCAGTGTACAATTCGCGGGAGAGCTTGGCGGCGGGATGTTTTTAGCGGTAAAAGATCAGAGCGTGTGGGATGTGGTGATAGATGGGAATGGATCTTATGAATGTAAGTTTGTGGAACCGTATAATTTTCCGGAAGATATGATACAAGATTGCAATTGATTTTTTAACCACTCTTTCAAAAGATAAGAATTATAAAAACCTGCGAGGCAGGTTTTTTGTCAGAGGAGTTGTTTTGGTTCGATTTTACCAAACCGCCGAACGTAATTATGTTCACATGTTTTTATTGCCATGGCGATGGTTTGGTTGGGTGTGCCGGGTATGGTTATGTCACCGGTTAAATCGAAGAGCGGGATAAGTACAAACAATCGTTCGTGCATTCGTGGGTGCGGGATTATGAGTTCACGAGTATGGATTATTTCGTTGCCGTATAAAAGAATATCCAAATCAAGCGTTCGTTCGCCCCAGTGCCGGGTTTTTACGCGCCCGGATTCTTGTTCCAATTTTTTTAAAAAAGCGAGTAATTCCCGGGGCGGCAAATCAGATGTAAAGCCGGCAACCGCATTAAGAAAGCCGGGTTGATCCGTGGGGCCAATTGGCTCGGTCAAATATAAAGGAGATACGGCGTTGAGGTGAATTCGTGGATGCGAATTCAGTTTTTTTAAAGCTTGGGTCAGAGCGGTTTTTGTATCGCCCAGATTACTGCCCAGTCCGATCCGGTAATCTGTTGTTGTGGAAAGCGGCATGGCGGATTTCCTTGGTAAGGTTCCGATTTAAATCTAGAACAGTTATAATTTCATGTCAATAAAAATTACAGCTTTTTGTGCCGATAGCCTCTAAGTGTCGTTATTGCCATAACCGCTTATTTGAGCTATTATCCAGTTGCATTTGGCACTCTTAGCTTAACGGATAAAGCTCCGGTCTTCGAAACCGGCGATGGGGGTTCGATTCCCTCAGGGTGCACCACGTAAAAACCGCGAGAGTAATCAAGCGGTTTTTACGTGCCCCGTGGAGTGCAAAGCACCCTTTACGGGGCAAAGTAACTTTAGCACGCGGTTCACGTGGCACCGCCATTCTAGAATAAATATTGCTTATTGAACTTTACGGGGTTAGTAAACCGAAGTAACGGCTTCACGTAGAACAGCCAATAAAAACTCGCTCAGGCGAGTTTTTTGTAGAGGCTACAATCGGCTTCTATTATTGACATACACTGAAAATTATGATATTCAGTTAACTGTTCCATAAAAAAGGAGTATCAAATGCAAGAAGAAGAATTTGATGAGTTGAAAAAATCTCTGACAAAATTCGCAGGTCTTTGTGACCTTTTGAGCCAAGCTGGTGAAGATCCGTTTAAGCAAGAAATAGAGCGTCATTTCGCGTTGGCTAATATTGACAGTACGGAAAAGCTGGATAACTTAATTCGATGCGTCAATAATTTTGAAATGATTTGCAAACTTTTCGAAGACGCCGGTGTCGATACATCGGATTCCGAATTTATTGATGATGACGGATACATGGTTCACATAGATACGAAAATGTGGGATTTACCATGTTACATATCTTTGGAGTTGCCGGAAGGTGCCGCCCAATTGAACTTTGGTATTATTGATGATAATGGTGTGCACGAATCCGCCATTTATATGAATGATGATCAAGATGGATGGGTGTTGCACGCACATTGCAAAAACGATCAACCGACGTTGCTTCTTCCATTATTGGATGAACTTGGTTTGGTTGATGGCGAAGCACGAACTTTTTCCGGTAGTGATCTGGAAATGATTATTTCTACCTTTGGCCGGTTTGTCTTGAAAATTCGTGAGTTGGATCACGAACGACATGTCGGCAACGACCCTCTTTGATTCAAAAAGCCCCTTGGGGCTTCTTTAATTTTCTTTAAATGAACGATAGTTGAATTATTTAATTTCCCATTTCTTAGCTTCCAAACCCGCCTCTGCTGCCGCGATTTGTGCTTCTTGCTTACTGGTACCGCTGCCAACCGCGATAAGTTCTTTATCGAGGAAAACGCCGACTGTGAATTCTTTGTTGTGATCCGGACCCACTTCTTTAAGTACTTTGTATGTGGGAGTGATACCCATCAGTTCTTGGGATGTTTCTTGAAAACGACTTTTGGGATCTATGTAGAGTTTATTTTCCAAGATGTTGGGCAGTATGGAGAGTATGTGGTTATCGATAAATTTTTTAGCGGCATCCCAACCGCCATCCATGTAAATGGCGCCGATAATGGCTTCGATGGCGTTGGCCAAAATGTACATGCGGGCTTTGGAGTTTTTATCTTTAGCCTCGCCTTTTGACATTAAAAGATATTCTTCGAACTGTAAATCGGTTGCTATACCGGCCAGTGTTTTGGCGTTCACCAATGCCGCGCGCCAATTGGTCAGCTCGCCTTCGGGGTTTGGATAGTTGATGAATAAATTTTCAGTGACAACCAGTTCCAGCACGGCATCGCCCAAAAATTCCAACCTTTCGTTGTGGTCGTAGGGAAAATCGGAGTGCTCGTTTAGGTAAGAGCGATGGGTTATTGCCTGGAGGATCAAAATTTTATCTTTAAAACCATAACCCAGCCGTTCTTCGAGCGGCTTAAAATCCATTTCAGTGTGCGTTAACATAGGTTCGCTTTTTTGCGAACGATTCTCACGAAGATGACGGATGGCTCCGTGCGCTTCGTCAGAAACGTTCTTTTCGAGCTAGTCTCGAAATACAAAATAATAAATGATTAAAAGATTTTTTATTTTTATGTTTTGGGTTCTTCGGGGTTGAAATCGAATTTGGGTGATTGTGTCGTTGCCGGGGCCGGTGAGTCATCAGTTGCACTCACTGCTTTTGGTTTTGTTTTGTCTGCGGGTTTTGCTTCTTTGGGTTTGTCCGCTTCTTTGGTTTTACCGCTGGCCGAAAGATCGCGGTAGACCGCACCCAATACACCATTTACAAATTTACCCGATGATTCGCCGCCAAAAGTTTTGGCGAGTTCGATGGCTTCGTTGATGGCTACTTTGGAAGGAATTTGTTCATCGTACATTAATTCGAAAATACCTATGCGGAGCACATTCCTATCGACGGTTGTGATTCTTTCGATGGGCCAATCGGGTGCGAATTTGGCGATAGCCGCAACAATTTCAGTGTCGTGATCCATTATGCCTTTTGTTAAGGCTAATGTAAAAGAACGCTCATCAAAATCCGGTGCAAATTCATCAAGATTGCGCTCGGATATTTTTATGGCTTCATCTTTGTCTCGATTGTGAAAATCCCATTCATAAAGGGATTGGAGAACTATTGTCCTGGCTAAATGTCTGTTGGACATAAGGTGCGAATGTGCATGTGATTACGAATTACCGTATTGAGTAATAATTATTTTTTTGCTTTAGCCTTGGTTGCGGATTCGGGTTGTTCCGTCGCTTCGGGTTGCTTGGATTTTTTTAAGAGGCGTTCGAGTTTTTTATCTTTGCCCTTCACGTGAACCGCGTGACCGCGATATTCGGTGGCACCGGGCGCAACACGATGCGGCCTATGCTCTTGGCCGGTTTTAGAATCTTCGGTGATGGTTTGTTTCTTGAGTGCGAAATGCGCTGCTCGGCGGCGTTTGTCGCTACTTGTCCTCCTGTGTCCGGGTAATGACATACTTTATCAGTGGAAAGTTAAAAGTAAAAAGTGGTAAAGAGTTATTAAATAACGCGGTAAGTTTAGCAAAGAATTGGGAAAAACGCAAGAGGATATTTGCGGATAGTTGATAACGGATGGCTGATAGCATCAAAAAACCGGTTCGAGACCGGTTTCTTTGCTAAATTATGGTTCGTTTTATATATTCGGGCTCAAAAGCATGCACCTCGTTTTCGTTGAACCAGACATCAATTTCGGTTTCAGCTTCTTCCGCGTTTCCGGATGCGTGAATGAGGTTAAATACACCGGCTTGTTTGGAATCGGCATGTTTAAACGAGACGTGAGCGAAATCACCCCGAATGGTGCCGGGAGCCGCTGTTTTGGGCTCCGTACCGCCAACCATTTTGCGAACAACTTCTACCGCTTCAACGCCTTCCAGAACCATGGCTACAATGGGGCCGGACATGAGCATATCCACCATAAGTTGACGTACCTGTTCACCCCGGCGATCCGCCAAGTCTTGAGTGTAGTGCTTTTTGGCGGTTTCTTCCGATGACCAAACCATTTTTAAACCGGAAATTTTTAAACCAACTTTTTCAAAACGGGTTACAATTTCACCAATCAGACCACGATTAAGGGCATCAGGTTTTAGGAGAACCAATGATCTCTGAATTGTTTCACTTGGATGTTTCATATCATACGTCAAACGTCGAACGTCAAACGTCGAACGTTGTAAGGATTAAGTTTAAGCGGATTTTACTTAATGGCTCAATCGATGTCAAACCGCTATCCCACACTGAAGCTACGAACGGCAGGTAAACGTCAAAAGGTCCGCCCCGTCGGAGGACGCGGTCAAACGTCCGCCTTTAAAATCTGTAGGGATGACCGAATGTGGTCATCATGAAAGAATTTGGGAAATAAAAAAACCCGGTCATTCGACCGGGTGAGGTTATTAGGCGGATTGTAGCATGCGGCATTGATGCCGCCACAAGATGTCGCGCACTTCTTGATTGTACCAATCAAGTCCATAGATGGCTTTTGGCCAAATCCAGGGGAATAGAGTGTCGAGATAGGTTACCAACTTATAGAACGGGTGGCCATCTTGCGCATGCGCAACGAGTGAGTTGATAAAATCCGGCAAGGCAAGGATTTGCAGTTCGTGCCAAACTTGCCAAAGGAATTCGTATTTTTCACCGCGCCTGTTTGGCGATGAATGCGGATTATCCGGATCAATGGCTCCGGCGCGCGAAGCATTCGATTGTTGTGCGGATACCAGCCCGGGGCAATTTACGATGGTGGCCCGCAAGCGATTGGCCAAGTATTCTTCATCAAGCGCATTGTTGTTCAAGAGAACCATCACAACACCCGAAAGATCGGTTATTTGATCGGGTTTGCGCTGATTTTTACGCAATTGCTTGGCGAATACGCGTTGTTTGCGGCGCGAGTCAAAGTAGATCAAGATCACGTGCCCGTTTTTTTTGACTATGCGCACATCAAGAGGCAGAACGAACACGGTTTCATTGGTCTGCTGGTTGGCTCGGGTATCATTTTCATAATACCAGGATACTTCGTAACCGCCATCATTTTGCCGTTTAACTCGGTAATGATTTGCGGGATCCAGTTTGGCAACCACTATAACCCGAGCGCTTTCAGATTCGTCGAACACATCATTTTCGAGGCGTGTAATGAGATCGTTGCGCACTTGGTCGAGCCGGTCGGGACTGTGTGATCCGATTAAGTTTTCGAATTCCAGTTGAGCCAAGACGGCCATAATGCGGGCTTCAAATGGTATTCGTCTCGAGATTACACCCCCGCCGGTTTTACGGGTCATGAGCTCTATGAGTTGCGGCATGGTATGGGCCGCCTGTACGCTGGCTGCGTATTCCAGTTGCCGCCTGCGGTTCATGGGAAAGTATTCTTTTAAGATATCGTCCAAAAAACCGCGGACGTTGACTATCGCGGTCTGCATGAGTACGCGTGTTTCTTCGAAACCGATGTGATCGAGATTGTATTTTTCAACATACAAGTCGTACAGAGCTCGATCTTGCGCTTCGGCGACAGCCGAATGATATTCGGCTTTGGGCAAGGTTTTGGGAACGGATGCCCTCGCCGCCTCCAAAGAATTGCGCATGCCCCGAAATCTTTTGAGTTCACCAACAAGAACCGAATTATGCCGTACGTAGCAAAAACGTCGCCACGAATTGTCTTCGTTGGAAGCATTCGGTTTATCGGGAAAACAAATGAGATTTGGGAACGCCCGGAGTACTTTTTGTTCTTGATCCTCTCGGAGGCGTTTGGATGCTTTTTGAATCTCCAGATCCAAAATATCGAGTAATTCCGTGCGGGATAATTCACCGGGAATTTGTCTAACGGTTTCTTGGAATGACCGCAGGGTTTGGGCATCCCGCGAGGCATTAAAAAACGGAGCCGGGGCAAGGGGAACCTCGCAAATACAATCATCGCAGTTAGCCATGTTACCTCCTTATTTAATGTGCGAAATATTAAGATACGAAATTACCGTCATAAAGTCAACCATAGATCGGGCTTTGGTGATATTTTGTTTCCATCCTAGCGTATAGTCTCGTAAAATTGAGAATCGCACGGTTTGAGACGGTTTGATTTGACTTTGAGTTTAGGATGGGTGATCATTGTTATGAGAGTTGGGTGAGGATTCGGGACAAATTTCGGACTAAGAGGTTGGCGTTTCGGTGGCTGTGGCTAACGAAATCAGACCTTTGCGGCGTTTCAATGCAGCTGCGTTATTGGCGGATTTTCTGCCAACTGCGCATGTTTTCACCATTGAGCTTACGCTAGAGCATCGCTCGATTATATTTTTAGCCGAATTTCCTCACCTGCTCTCGTTATTTTGGTTTGTATGCTGGGGAATAGCCATCATTCTTTCAAGATCATGATTTTTTATTTCACCATAATTTTTTAATTGACTTTCGAGTGAATATTTGATAGATTTAAATAAACCGTACTTTGCTCAACAGACACAAAAATCGCACATTACAAAGGAATCGAACTAACCACTGGAGGTAACACCATGCTTCGTATCCCTGTGCCAAAGGGTGCGCGCGTGGTGTTGTTACGCCACGCGATCAGCGACTGGAATGAAGAAACAATAAGGGCATTGGCCGCGGGCAAGCAAAAGCCCCCGCGTTTGCCGGGTAAACGCAATGCTCCGCTTTCGGCCATGGGGCACCTGGAAGCTTATTTTGCCGCCAAGTATTTGGCCGAAGTATTCTCGCCGCGCGCTTTTGCACGCAAGGGTATCCTGGCCCACTCACTGCATGTCCGTGCCAAGGAAACGGCGCGTGTCATTGTGGAACATGGAGGCTTCGTTACTCCGCGTGTATTTCAAAGCGATTTGCTGGCGGAGCGTTTTCATGCCCGCTACGCATACGTCGATGAAACGAACAGCGGTTTGATGATGGATAAAGCAGGCTCCAAGGATCCGGATAAGTTGCACAGCAGCGGTTTGATTACCAATCCGGGCGGTCAGATAGTGCATACCGATTTTTCGGATATGCGAGAATTGCTCCGTCATCAACCGCAGTTATCCCAGATGCTAAAAACAAATGGCGATATGCATCTTGCGGTTGCCTATTTGTTGACCAGTTTTAGAGATTCACTGGAATTCTTTTATCGTAATGCTCAAGATAGTGATGGTTTGATCACTCCATCGATTTTGGCGAGTCTGCGTAAGGCGGCGGCCAATAAAGCATTAAGTGATTTCGGATCAAGAATCGCTCCGGAATTCGCCAATTGGTTTTTCGAGCAAGAAGAGCTGGAGCCTAACCAGAGGCGCAAAACACCTACTGGCGAAAGTTTTTCGGACTTGAGCCAGAGGGCGGTGGATTTTTTCGAAGATTTTACACCGTCGCTTCAGCAGGTTGGTTCAGGTGCAATGGCCATTGTGGTATCGCATAGTTTTTTTCTGATGGCGCTTAGGCAACTGCTTGAGGGCTTTTCCAACGATGAGTTGAATGGGATGATTGCATCCGAAGGTCCGCCATTTCCTCCACATGTGGGAATGACTTTCTACAAAGAGGTGAATGGATACCTTGCACCGGACGGAGAGCCCAATCGTATCCCTCCGGAGTTTGAAATCATCAGCAGGCGCTTAAGGTTTAAGGAGTCCACTCCGCAATCGGTAATCGACGAAGCTTGCAGGGTTCTCTCCATAGAGGAATTCCGTAAGGGCAGAAACAGAAAGAAAAACGGCAATCGCAAGCAGTCGGATCATAGATTCCGTTTCGTAATCGGAGAAATACCGGAGGCACGCCCCGTGTTGGCACGGACACAAGCAGTGCCGGATAATCACACAAAAAAAGCCTCATAAGGGATCGAAGGATTTCCTCGATCCCACCCAAATAAGGCCATGTCCTCAATGCCTTCGCGAGAGGGCATTTTTTTATTGCCGTTATTCGGGTATAATTATTCAATGGAGCAAATTATTGCACAAAAACAAGTAAAAAGAACAGCCCCGCGGCAAGCCACGTTGCTTACAGAAGCTCGTGCGCAAATGATGACTATCGGTGGTACCGTAATTTTGGCCGCTACGATAATAATGACCTTGGTTTTCTTTTTTTCGTTATTTTTTCCCAGAGGTAATGGTTTGCAGTTTGTTATTATCGTTGTTTTAACTCTCGTGGGGTGGGGTTTTTTTATAAATTGCGCTACCGAGAATTTGAAACTCAAAGATGGATTTTTAGTGTTTAAATCCATGTTAGGCAAAACCATACGTATAGAACTCGCGTCCATCGATTCTTATAAGCTCACAAATTTCGGTTTGCGTTTGGATGGTAATATGTACTTAATCGAGGTGGAGCATGAGGAAAAAGATGAACCTGAACAAATATGGCTTAGTCCCTGCTGGAAAAGGAGAGAACTGCAGATGTTTTGCAATACTTTGGGAAGAGCTTTGGAAGAGATTAATAACTAAACAGCCCGACTTTTAATCGTAAGCTATCCACGAGCCGGAGTGAGCTTGTGATGGGATGTATTACTTAGAGAATAATTAGAATGTATGAACAAATTAATATGAAGAAAAAGAATAAGGCGAGCAGTGTTGAGAAAAAATCGAAGAAAGCTGTAAATAAAACAGAAACAAACGTACCCGAGTACGGCAGGCCGTTTTATAAAGGGACTTCTTTCAAAAAACGCGCGGTGAAATTGTTGAGTGTAAATAAGAGATTTATTCATTGGGTCTGCTCTCCCAACGGCGATTGTGAACAGGTAGAGGATCCGGGGTCCTTTACGGATCAGGTCTATTGGAGGATTTTCAGAATCATGGCGGAATTCGTGGAGGGCTTCGAGTTTTTATCAAAGTTGCATAACGAGGTAACATTTTTTGGCAGTGCCCGAACAAATCCAAAAGCAAAAGAGTATAAACAAGCCGTGATGTTGGGTAAGATGTGTGCCGAGGCGGGTTATGCGGTAATCACCGGTGGTGGCCCCGGCATAATGGAGGCGGGTAATAAGGGTGCGTTTCAGGCGGGTGGGGAATCGGTGGGGATTGATATTGAATTGCCCATGGAACAGCGCAGAAATGAATTTGTAACCAAAGCCATGGGCTTCCACTATTTCTTTACTCGCAAAGTGATGCTTTCGGCGTCAGCTCAAGCGTATGTTTTTTTTCCCGGCGGATTCGGAACAATGGATGAAGCCATGGAAATGATTACTTTGGTGCAAACCGGAAAAATTCCAAGGAGTGTGCCGTGTATTTTTGTGGGCAAAGATCATTGGCAGCCTTTCAAGGATTGGGTAACGCAGAATTTATTTAAAAATAAGTATATCAATAAAGCGGATTTGGATTTGATGCAAATTGTTGATACACCGGAAGAAGCTTTCAATATTATCAAAAAGACCGCAGAGAGGAAGTTGTAATCTCTGGATTTTATGTAAACGCAAAATATCCCTCTTTGTTAAAGAGGGTTTTTTGGTTACTTTTAGAATTTTTTACGATTCGCTTAACAAACAAGCTTCCTTAAATCCTAAAGAGTGATAGATTTAAAAAATGACCCGTGTGGTCATTTTTTAAATTTGGAGGAGTGTTATTTTTTTGCAGCTTCTTTACGGGCTGCGGTTTTCTTTATCTTCTTTTGACGCTTGGTGAGGATTTCACCTTTAGCGATTGCGTCGAATTTTTTAAGGGATTTGATGGCACTCGAAGAAAGACGTAATTTTACACCATTAATCCGACGTGTTTGCAAATTCACCTCTTGGGTTTTTTTGGTAGCAACGTTTGAGTGACTCCGGTTATTGGCTTTGTTAGCACGTTTTCCGGAAAGTAAACAGATTCTAGACATATTGATTGGCGTAAGTATAGCCAAATGCGGTATGATTGGCAAGTGTTGCTTTTTTGGCTGAAGAGCCGTTGGCGGATCGCGGGTAGCAATGTGCCATCTACCGGCTACCACAGATTATTGATTTCTTATGTCATTAACCACATTATTTACAAATCCGGCTATTTTTATTTTGTGGCTGGTATCCATATTGGTTGCACTTTCAGTGCATGAGTTTTCACATGCTCTAGCCGCCTATAAGTTGGGTGACCCCACCGCAAAACGTTTAGGAAGATTGACCCTTAACCCATGGGCGCATATCGATTTTTTCGGTTTGTTAGCTTTGTTGTTTGTACATTTTGGTTGGGGTAAACCGGTTCCGTACAATCCGATTAATCTAAAATATAGGCACTGGGGCGAGTTTTTGGTTGCCATAGCCGGGCCTGTGAGTAATTTGTTCCTGTTGGTTGTTTTTGGCTCTTTGCTTAAGATTTTGTTGCCGATTTTGGGAGGTGGAAATTTATTGGTAATTTTTTTAATATTCAGCTTTTTCATAAATGCGGCTTTAATGCTATTCAATTTAATACCTTTGCCGCCACTTGATGGATCAAAGTTATTGTTTGCAATATTGCACGAGAATAAATGGCATGATTTGCGTTATAAGATCGATTATTATGGGCCGTATATTTTAATGGCTGTGGTTTTTGCTGATATTTTGCTCAATATTGGAATAATTCGTTTTTTATTGGATACGCCGTTGAATTGGATTATGGAAATTTTTGGATTCGGCGGAATTTTTTAGAGTTATGATCAAATCAAAAATATTGAATGATTCGGATATGCGAATCGGTTTAAGGTGGGGATTAATGTTGCTGTTGGTTGCCGCGGCGGTTTTTTTGAGAGCTGTGCTTTTTGGTGAACAATACGCGACACCGCTTGAAGCGTTTGCTTGGTATCCCACCGTTATTATCGGTGGTTTATTGCCCGTGATATCTTTGGTTAAAAAATTTTTTAGCGATTGGGGGGATTTTGAACCCAAGGTGTTGCCAATAGGGATGATTTTGGCATTGGTTTTGGGTTTTTTTGTTTCTTTATTGCCTTTTTGGGGGAGGATTGCCGCGGGAATGCCGTTATCTCTGACGCAGATAGTTACATATTTTTTAACCTTGGGGGTTTATCCGTTACAAGCCGGTCCGGATGGTTTTTTGCGTGGAATTGCTTGGGCGTGCGCTATCATCTTGGCGGTTTTTCTATATAAAGAAAAAAAAGATTTATTTCGATCTATATTTTTGGGGATATTGATTTGGTTGACTATAACCGTCGTGTTTATATCGCCATCCATAATTTTGATATTAACCATGATTTTTCATTCGTTGCCATTTAGCGTATCGGGTGCGGAAATGGTAAGCGAGTTTACTAGGTTGAATTTGTTTTCATATTGGGGAGACGGCCAATTGTTGAGGTGGTTTACCGGATTTGGCGGGCAAGCTACAAACGCTTTGTTGTTGTATACCGCATCATGGATATATATTTTGATCGGCGTTTTTTGGGTAATTGCCAATTTTAATCTGATAAAATCAACCTTGTTTGGTTTTAAGGCTTTTTGGGTGATACCGGCAATATCTGTTTTGTTATTCGGTTTATTGGCCGGAGCGAGCCATCAGACCTGGACAGGGTTGGATGCGGCGGCTTGGGGAGTTTTTATTTTGGTTGTATTTTTCAGTTGGCTTTACCATAAAATATACTTGTTAGAGATGTTGGCGCCGGAAGTGCCGATTTCGGTTTTGTGGATATTGGGTTTAATGCTCCTTGGTTGGCCGGTTTTGTTGGGGGGTTTGTTGGTCTTGTGCGGCATCCTTTGCGGGAATCAGATTAAAATGTACGGTTTTATGCCACGGTGGCAGTGGACCGCGAATGTTTTTTTACCGTTTGCCGTGGTGATGCTTTTCGTGTTGTTCATGCGTAGAGGAGTGGCGCTGGATCCGGTGATGTTGCGTATCGTGCTTGCGTTTGGGCTGTTTGCATTGTTGGCCGAATTTGTGGAATTTGCGAAAAAGGTTAATTTATCAAATTTGTGGATAATGGGCGGTTGGATTTTAGTCGCGGGTTTATTATGGATCGTGACCGGTGTGTTTTCGCCTGTGGCGATTATGCTGTTGGTTGGGGTATTTATGTGGTTATTGTGGAAAAAAATCATTCAATACTCATGGAATCCCGCTATTTTGGTGTGGAGTATGGCAATTGTGGTGCTATTAATGGTTATTTGGTTGCCCAGAATCGCCCATCCGGAGTTGATTCCCAGATAAAGAAATTACTTAATTGACACGAAAGAAGCGATTTTTTTCAATAATAACAAGAATATATCGGTTGATATTAAGCATCGATGGCTTGAAGCCGTTAAACGATAATAAGCAAACAACGGTTGATTGGAACTAATCCTAGCCAAATCCACTTGACGTGCTTATGGCGCTTTGATATATTCAGCGGCACAACATGCCTACTACAAATCAACTGATTCGACGTCCACGTCGAAGTGCCAAGGCCAAATCAAAGAGCCCGGCAATGCAATACACACGCGATACACTGCATCGCACACGCACGGAACTTTCCAAAGGTTCTCCTTTTAAGCGCGGTGTTTGCACCAAAGTAACTACAGCAACGCCAAAAAAGCCAAACTCGGCTATGCGTAAAATCGCTCGTGTACGTTTGTCCAACGGGCAAGAGGTTACAGCGTATATCCCCGGCGAAGGGCATAACTTGCAAGAGCACTCCATTGTTATGATCCGCGGCGGACGCGTTAAAGATTTGCCGGGTGTGCGCTATCATATTGTCCGCGGTGTTTATGACACGCAAGGAGTAGATGGCCGCAGACGTAGCCGTTCTGTTTACGGCGCTAAGAAACCTAAAGCAGCGAAATCATAATATGAGAGGAAAGAAAGCGCCAAAGCGTACAATCAATCCGGATCCAAAATACGGCTCCACTTCTGTAGCCAAGTTTATAAATTACATAATGGACGGTGGTAAAAAATCAACATCTCAGCGCATTGTTTATGATGCACTCGAGATTTTAGAAAAGAAATCGGAAAAACCGGCTCTTGAAGCTTTTGAAGAGGCTTTAAAGAATGTGTCTCCCATGCTCGAGGTTAAATCTCGTCGCGTTGGCGGAGCCAACTATCAGATTCCGCTTCAAGTTCGCGCCGAGCGCAGGCAACAACTGGCTTTTCGTTGGATAATCGCAGCGGCCCGTGCCAAAAAAGGCAAGCCCATGGCCATGAAACTTACGGAAGAGCTATTGGCCGCCATGGGAAACCAAGGTGAGGCGGTTAAGAAAAAGCAGGATGTACAACGCATGGCAGAAGCGAACCGCGCCTTTGCTCATTTCGCCCACTAAATATGGATGATGGCGATGGAGTAATCAAAGATTTTTAATATCAATAAGGGGCGTCCAATGGCTCGCCTCTTTTTTGTCTACTAACACAAATTACTATGCCCAGAGAATATTCACTTAAAGATACCAGAAATTTCGGTATCATCGCCCACATTGATGCGGGCAAAACAACCGTTTCAGAACGCGTGCTATTTTATACGGGGCGAAAACATAAAATCGGCGAGGTTCATGAAGGTGAAGCAACCATGGATTGGATGGAACAAGAGCAAGAGCGCGGTATTACAATTACATCCGCGGCTACAACTTGTTTTTGGAAGGGTCAGCGCATGAATCTTATTGATACTCCGGGGCATATTGATTTTACAATCGAAGTACAGCGCTCACTTCGCGTATTGGACGGAGCCGTAACCGTTTTTGACGGTGTTGCCGGTGTTGAGCCTCAATCCGAAACCGTATGGCGCCAAGCCGATAAATACCGAGTCCCGCGCATGTGTTTTGTTAATAAACTCGATCGCACCGGTGCGGATTTTTACAAAGATGTGAATTCAATCCGCAACAGGCTCGCCAAGCGCGCTTACCCGATTCAGCTCCCCATAGGTACAGAATCCAATTTTATCGGCATTATTGATTTGATTTTGATGAAGGCATTTGTTTATAAAGATGAATTGGGCCGCGAAATAGATGAGTTGGAAATACCGGCCGACCAATTGGAAGATGCAAAAAAATGGCGTGCGGAATTTTTGGAAGCTCTTTCAGAAACCGATGAAACGCTGATGAACAAATATTTAGCCGGAGAAGAGTTGTCGGTGGAAGAAATCAAATCAGCATTGCGTAAAGCGGTTAATTCCATGGATATTTTTCCGATACTTTGCGGTTCGGCATTAAAAAATAAAGGCGTGCAAATGCTTCTTGATGCGGTTGTGGATTATTTGCCGTCGCCTTTGGATGTTCCTCCTATGGAAGGGCATGATGTTGAAGATCCGGAAAAAGTAATTATCAGAAAACCATCTGATGACGAACCTTTTTCGGCACTGGCGTTTAAAGTCATGACCGATCCATATGTGGGTAAATTGATATTTTTCCGCGTATATTCAGGTCATCTAGAATCCGGATCATATGTTTATAATGCAACGAGCGGTAAGAGAGAGCGCGTCGGCCGTATTGTGCGCATGCACGCAAACAGCCGCGAAGAGGTGCCGGCGGTTTATGCGGGTGAAATCGCCGCGGCGGTTGGTTTAAAGGAAACATTTACCGGCCATACGCTTTGTGATGAGGAAAATCCGTTATTGTTGGAAACAATTGTAATTCCCGAGCCGGTTATCGATATCGCCATTGAACCAAAGACAAAAGCCGATCAAGAAAAAATGGGAGTCGCTTTGCAAAAAATCGGCGAGGAAGATCCGTCTTTTCGAGTCAGAACCGACGAAGAGACTTTGCAAACGATCATTTCCGGTATGGGCGAGTTGCACTTGGAGATTATTGTCGATCGCATGAAACGCGAATTCGGTGTCGAGGCAAACGTCGGCAAGCCGCAAGTTGCCTATAAGGAAGCCATCAAGGGTGCGGCCGAAGGTGAAGGAAAATTTGTTCGACAATCCGGCGGCCGTGGGCAATATGGCCATTGTTGGGTGCGCATCGAGCCTACAGAACGCGGAAAGGGTTATGAATTTACAAGCGAAGTTGTTGGAGGTGCTATTCCCCGCGAATATATCCAACCCATCAATAAAGGTATTCAGGAAGCCGCAAAACGCGGAGTTGCCGCAGGCTATCCAATTTTGGATTTTAAAGCGACAGTATACGATGGCTCTTATCACGAAGTTGACTCATCCGAAGCCGCATTTAAAATCGCCGCTTCAATGGCTTTTAAAGCGGCTTGCGAAAAAGCGGGTGTCAGTATTTTAGAGCCCATGGAGAGCGTTGAGGTGGTTGTTCCCGAGGAATACATGGGAGATGTTATGGGCGATTTAAACTCCAAGCGCGGACAAATTCAATCCATGGAGGATAGGTATGATATGAAGGTTATAACCGCACTTGTGCCTTTGGCTGAAATGTTTGGTTATTCAACCAACTTGCGATCCATGACACAGGGACGCGGTGTGTATACAATGGAATTCGATCATTATGCGCCCGTGCCGGCAATGGTTCAGGCTGAATTAGTTGAAGGTAAGGGGAAGAAATAAATTTAAAAAGTTGTAGTACTTAGTCGTAGTACTTAGTACTGAATACTAAAACGGAATACTGAAATGAGAAGAGCCCTGGGAAACCAAGGTTCTTTTAATACCTTGATTTAGAGGACTCGTCGTTTGCGAAAGGCGTGCTACGATTACAAACTGATTAACGGGATTGTTTGTAGATACGAAGATTCAATCGTGTCTCCGTGCTTGTGTGAATCGTGATGGTAAAAAAAGAATCCCGGAGCAGGAGTTAGTAATCTGCTTCGTAGGTGAGAAAGAGTATCACTGTTTTGGAACCGTCATCTAAATCAAATAATACATGGCGGTTGGCTGGTTTTTTTGCTGTCAGCTATCCGCCATCAGCTATTAGCAAATTACGCCACTTGATGAAATGGTGAAAGCATGATGAACTATGCTCATTATGTCATGGAAACGTATATTTAGGACTGCGCACAAAGTTGGCGCGCCGGTTATAATCGCCGATGAGAACGGCAAGAGGCCTCAGGTTGTTTTGCCGCTTGATATCTACGAGGCTTTGATCGATGATGATCGGGGTTTTGAGAGATTGGATGAAGATGATGACGAAGAGGATTTTGATGCTTCAAAATATCTGGAGGATATTGATTTTGATGAAGACATTGATAATTTACCGGAAATTAAGTTTGATGACGGTGATGATGATGACTGGGATGAAGCGGAGTACATGAATCAATATCGCAAGAAGCGATCCGAGGGGTATTCGGACAGCGAGATTGTTAAGAAGTTGGATCAAGAGGGTTTTGGTTGGAATAGATCCAAAACATCCGCCCCGGATGCGAGTGCGGCTCCGGCATTTGATTTTGGCAACGATTTAAGTTCAGCTGATTCAGCGCCTATGGATATTCCGGAAATTGGCGAGATAACATTTGAATCAAATTCAGCAGTCGAAGAGATGGTTCCCAAGCAAAAAATATCTAAAACTAGCGAAGAAATTGAGGTTGAGGATAGATTTTATTTTGAACCTGTCGACGATGAGAATGTCGGGAGTTAATCTCTTGCATTATTTTATAGGAAATGTTATAGTCTTTTTTGCTTATTTAACCTTTAATTATCTTAATCGCGTCTCCTCGAATAACCGAGGGCTCGGCATGTAAATCCGGGTAGAACGCATCTACACAATAACTTTGTATGGCGGAATCATTTGAACGCAATAAGCCACACGTGAACGTTGGTACCATCGGTCACGTTGACCATGGCAAAACCACGCTGACGGCAGCAATTTTAAAAGTGCTGGCCGCTAATGGCTTTACAGCCGATGAAAAGCGCGTGGATGCATTGGATAAAGCACCCGAGTCCAAGAGTCGCGGTATTACAATTGCCACAGCTCACGTTGAGTATGAGACGGCAAATCGTCACTATGCTCACGTAGACTGCCCGGGGCATGCTGACTACATTAAAAATATGATCACCGGCGCTGCCCAGATGGACGGTGCTATTTTGGTGGTTGCCGCTACCGACGGCCCTATGCCTCAAACTCGCGAGCACATCTTGCTGGCAAAGCAGGTTGGTGTGCCGAGCATTGTTGTATTTTTGAATAAAGTTGACATGGTTGATGACGCAGAACTTATTGACCTGGTTGAAGAAGAGGTGCGTGAACTGCTTAAGAAATACGAATTTGATGGTGATAATGCTCCCGTTATCCGCGGATCAGCTCTTAAAGCACTAGAGAATGCATCGGATCCTGAGGCTTCAAAACCGGTGTTGGATCTGATGAATGCTCTTGATACATATATTCCGGAACCTGTTCGTGAAACAGAGAAGGATTTCTTGATGCCGATTGAGGATGTTTTTTCCATTGAAGGTAGAGGAACTGTTGTTACGGGTCGTATCGAACGCGGTACAATCAAAGTGAACGAGGAAGTGGAAATGGTTGGTTTGGGCGAAACACGCAAAACAGTGGTAACAGGCATTGAAATGTTTAACAAATCACTGCAAGAAGGCCGTGCCGGTGATAACGCGGGTTTGTTGCTTCGCGGTGTACGCAAAGAAGAGGTGGAACGCGGTATGGTTTTGGCTAAACCGGGTTCAATCAAACCACACACAGAGTTTACGGCACAGATTTACGCTCTTACAAAAGAAGAGGGTGGACGCCATAAGCCATTTGTGTCAGGCTACAAACCACAGTTTTATATCCGCACAACTGATGTTACCGGAGAGGTTACCTTGGCCGAGGGTGTGGCTATGGTTCAGCCGGGTGATGAAGTTAAAATCAATGTGACCCTTATCGCCCCGGTGGCCATGGAAGAGCAAATGCGTTTTGCCATTCGCGAAGGCGGCAGAACGGTTGGCGCGGGTGTGGTAACAAGCATAGTAAAATAATCATTTTTTAAACTTTGACAGATGTCCGTTTCGGCCTCCGGCAGATCCATTAAAGGTTCTGCCGGAATGGTCGGAGGGACGGGAACAATCATGGCACAAGCTGCAACATCGAATAAAGTCGCAAAAGAAGCCGGAACTCGAATCCGCATTAAGATTCGAGCTTATGATCACAAGATCATAGATCAAGCGACGCGTACGATAATCGAAACCGCAATCAGAACGGGCGCGCAGGTGATTGGTCCTGTCCCTTTACCGACCGAGAAACGCAAATGGACAGTTAATCGTTCCACATTCGTTCATAAAAATGCGCGTGAACAATTCGAGATGCGCATTCATAAACGAATAGTGGATATTGTGGAGGCCAGTGCAAAAACCATTGAAGCGCTTACTTCATTGAATCTGCCATCAGGCGTAGATGTGGAAATCAAAATGTCGTAGAGTTGAATCTCATAAAAAAACATTTCGAACAAAAAGTTAGTATCTAAAAATCGTACCCCCATTTATACAATCCCAAGGAGAAAGTTGTCCGCCCTCAGGTCATTCAACCTAAGATGCGAGGGCAAGTGTATGTAGCGAATGTACACCCATGGACATAACCTCCCTGCAGCGAGTCACTAAACGGGTAATCCATATTTTTGCCATAAGGCTAAAGTTTAAGGGCATCACAAAATTCCTCTGCAATTTAAGAATCGCTCAGAGGTCAGGAACAATTAACTATCGAGACTCGAATTTCGTGCAACGAATTTTGAGAATAATCCCGTAAATACGGAAATGATGGTTAAGTGTTTCTGGCTTTTGTGTTTTAAGCACCATTTGACGTCACCAAGCAACCTAATTAATGCTTATTGACCAATCAAATGAGCCGGAACGTCAATCATAGACGAAAAAGATATGAAATTTATTCTCGCAAAAAAACTAGAAATGTCGCAAGTATTTGCGCCCAATGGACATGTCGTACCGGTTACGCTTGTTCAGGCCGGCCCTTGCGTTGTGACACAAGTAAAGGGGCAAGAAAAGGATGGCTATACGGCCGTCCAGGTTGGTTTTTTAAACGCCAAGCGTTTAAACAAGCCGCTAGAGGGGCATCTTAATGAGTTGCCCAAAGTTCGCGTTTTACAAGAGTTCAGGCTGGAAGAAGCGGGCGAGCTTAAACGCGGAGACGTTATTGAGGCGGCACAATTTGAAGTGGGTGAAACCATCAATGTAACAGGTACTTCCAAAGGCCGAGGTTTCGCCGGTGTTGTTAAACGCCATGGATTTCACGGGCACCCTTCATCTCATGGTCATAAAGATCAGCAACGTATGCCGGGTTCCATAGGATCGGGCGGTGTTCAGAAAGTTTTTAAAGGGCAACGCATGGCGGGGCATATGGGTGATACGCAAGTTACCGTTAAAAATTTACAAATCGTTGAAGTGCGCGACGGCGGAATCTTGGCCATCAAGGGCGCGGTACCCGGTGCGCGTAATTCCATTCTTAAGATAAAAACCGTCTAATATGCCATCAATAAAAGTTTACAATGTAAACGGAGAAGTAGTGGGCCAGGCGGAATTATCCGAAAGCCATTTTGGAGTAAAACCAAAAAACGCATTGGTCCATGAAGTTGTTATTGCCCAGGAAGCCAACAGCAGAAACGCGGTTGCCAATACCAAAACACGCGGTGAAGTTTCGGGTGGCGGTAAGAAACCTTGGAAGCAAAAAGGCACAGGACGCGCGCGCCACGGCTCCACACGCTCGCCGATTTGGAAAGGCGGCGGAGTTACTTTTGGTCCAAGAGGCAATAGGAATTTTTCTGTTAAAATCAATCGCAAGACAAAGCAAATCGCATTGTTCATGGTGCTTTCGGATAAGGTCAATAATGATCAATTGGTTATGGTTGACGTTTTGCCGATAGAAGTTCCGAAAACTAACGTCGCGGCAAAATGGTTGCAAAAACTGCCGGTCGGACGCAGAATCATGATTGTTACGGCCAAATCGAATCCAACATTGTTGCGCATGGTTAGAAATTTGCAAAATGTACAACTGACAACCGTTAACGCGCTGCACGTGGCCGATTTGGTAAAGTATCCTACAATTTTATTTGAAAAGGATGCCATATCGGCTTTTGAATCATTATATAAATAATCTATGGGTTTGTTTTCCAGAAAATCTTCTGACAATACAACCAAGTCAGATGAAATAAAAAAGCCAAAGAAGGCGGCACCGGCGAAGGATGCCGTACTTAAGGATGAAGTATTAACACCGGAATCACAAGTTAAAACTTCAGTTTCCAAAGATAAGAAAGTCAACGCCAAGGTAGTAAAAGGTCAAGCCGGTGAATCTTATCGTTTATTGCTCTCACCAAAAGTAAGTGAAAAGGCGGCGGATTTGGCATCGAATAATATTTACGTTTTCAATGTACCGGTTACCGCGGAGAAAATTGAAATTGCCAATGCGGTATCGCAATTATACGGTGTCAAAGTTTTAAAAGTCCGCACAGCCCGTGGAATGGGAAAACCGGTTTATAGAGGTTATAAAAAAGGCCGTAGAATACAATGGAAAAAAGCATTTGTTTCCGTTAAAAAAGGTCAGTCAATTGACCTGTACGAAGGAGTATAAAAATATATGCCGATTAAGAAGTACAAACCCACAACCCCGGGGCGCCGCAAATCATCGGTGCAACGTTTTGATGATATAACGGCCACAAAACCGGAGAAATCATTGGTACGCCCCTGGAAAGAACGCGCCGGCCGAAGCCTTGGACGTATTACGGTACGCCATCGCGGAGGAGGCCATAAGAAACAATATCGCGTTATTGATTATCTTCGCGAGAAAATTGATGTACCGGCAGTTGTAAAAACCATCGAATACGATCCGCATCGCGGAGCGCGTATTGCACTTGTGGCATATACGGATGGCGAAAAACGTTATATAATCGCGCCGGATGCGCTAAAAGTCGGTGAGCAAATAATAACAACACAAAAAGCGGATGTGGAAATGCAGGTTGGCAATCGTTTGCCGCTTGAGCGTATTCCTCTTGGTGCGGTTGTGCATGCGGTTGAGCTTTCGCCGAACAGCGGAGCGAAAATCGCACGCGGAGCGGGAGCTTCCATACAATTGATGGCGGTAGAGGGTAAGTATGCCACACTAAAAATGCCATCCGGAGAAATCAGGAATGTCAGCAAGAAATGCATGGCGACAATAGGCACCGTTTCGAACCAGGATTGGCGTTTGATTCGTTGGGGTAAGGCTGGCAGAACGCGTCATCGCGGAATCAAACCAACAGTTCGCGGTAAAGTTATGAACCCGGTAGACCACCCGCACGGCGGAGGTGAAGCCAAAAACCCAATCGGTATGAAGCATCCCAAGACACCTTGGGGCAAGCCGGCCTTGGGTGTGAAGACACGTCGTAAAAATCGCCAATCCGAGAGTTTAATTTTGCAGCGACGCCGCAATAAACGTAAGAAATAAATGATATGTCCAGAAGTTTAAAAAAAGGATCATATATAGATCCGAAATTACTTGCCAAAGTTGCAAAACTTAACCCCACGGATAAGGTTGTGATTAAAACATGGTCGCGTTCGTCAACCATTACTCCGGAAATGGTGGGTTTTACATTCGGTGTACACAATGGCAAAGATCATATTGCGGTTTACGTGCAAGAAAACATGGTAGGTCATAAATTGGGCGAATTTTCGCCAACACGCAAATTTGTGCGCCATGGTGGAAAAATACAAAAAACCATCGAACAAGGTGCTAAATAATATTATAAATATATGGAAGTAATCGCCAAATTGAATCGCTTGAGAATGTCGCCAAGAAAAGTCCGTCTGGTAGCCGGCCTTGTTCGACGCATGAAAGTCCGAGAAGCGGAAACGCAGCTCAGATTTTTAAATAAAGCGGCTGCGGAACCGATCTTGAAACTTTTACTAAGCGCAAAAGCCAATGCGGAACATAATTTTAAGTTAAATTCGGATGCTTTGTGGATTTCACATTTAACCGTAGATGGAGGCAAGATGCTTAAACGATGGAGACCTCGCGCGTACGGCAGAGCCGGTGCGATACGTAAACGAACCAGCCATATTATTTTGAAACTTTCGGATGGTCCGCGTCCGGAGAAAAAAACTAAAAAAGTTTATACTCCGCGTAAAGCAAAAAACATAAAACCTTCCATTAAGGCCGCAGTACAGGCCAATAAACCGGAGAATCAAGAGAAATCTTCAACATAATCTATAACCTATGGGACATAAAGTTCATCCAAAAGCATTTCGCATCGGAACGACCACAACGTGGCCGTCGAAATGGTTTGCGCGAAAACAGACATACCGCTCGCAAATAGAGCAGGATCATGGAATCCGTGAGTTTTTTCGCAAACAACTTCGAGAAGCCGGGCTTTCGAACATAATCATCGAAAGATCCAGGGGTACCTTGGCGATTACGCTTACCACGGCCAAGCCCGGTGTTGTTATCGGCCATTCGGGGTCGGGTATCGAAGATCTGAAAAAGAAATTCATGTTGGAATTTTATAAAGGTAAAAAAGTTCAATTACAGTTGAACGTGCAAGAGGTGCCAAAAGCCGGTTTGGAATCAGCGGTTGTTTGCGGCCAGGTTATTGCAGATTTGGAAAAGCGTATGCCGTTCAGACGTATCTTGAAGCAAACCATAGAAAGAACAAAAAAAGCCGGTGCTCTTGGAGTCAAAATCGCGGTATCGGGAAGATTGAACGGAGCGGAAATCGCACGCAGAGAATGGTTATCTTGGGGAAAAATTCCACTTTCCAATTTGCGCGCGGATATTGATTATTACCAAGATTTTGCCAAAACTCAAATGGGAGCGATTGGCGTAAAAGTTTGGATTTACCGGGGAGATGTTTTCGCCAAAGACAGATTACAGAAATATCAGCCAAGCACACCGCGCAACCAAAATGGAAGGCCGCAAGGTCGCGCAGTAAGGCAAGAAGTTCAGGCTTCTTAAATTAAAAGCAAATTATGTTAATTCCACGAAAAGTAAAACATCGAAAATGCCACAAAGGGCGCGGAAGAAATATTCGCGTTGCTTCGGATAAGATTACTTTGGCTTTCGGCCCTTTTGGTTTAAAGGCAACAACCGGCACTTGGTTGACTTCCAGACAGATTGAATCTTGCCGCCGCGTTTTGACGCGATATACGCGCCGCGGAGGTAAAATTTGGATCAGAGTTTTTCCGGATAAACCTATTTCCAAAAAAGGCAATGAAATTCGCATGGGAGGAGGCAAGGGTTCGGTTGATCACTATGTGGCTGTGGTAAGGCCGGGAACTGTTTTATTTGAAATGGATGGAATTTCGGAAGACGTGGCAAAAAAAGCTTTAATCGACGCATCGTATAAGTTGCCCTGCAAAGCGGTTTATATAGTTAAACAATTCTAAATATGAAAGTTAAGGATTTACGACAATTAACCAGTGCGGAATTGCTTAATCGAGCGGCGGAATTGCGCGGCAACATTCGTGATTTGCGTTTCACCGTTACAACAAGACAGCACTCCAAGGTAAGGGATTTGAGAGAAGCGAAAAAAGAATTGGCAAAAGTACTGACCCTTTTAAGGCAAAATGTTAAGAATAATGACTCAATTAAATCAATAGAATCGTAATATGGCCAAAGAAACCACACAAAAAAGCACCATTTCCAAGCGTAAATTGCAAGGAACGGTAGTTTCCAACAAAATGGAGAAAACCATTACGGTTCGAGTTGACCGTTCGGTGAGGCATCCCAAGTATGGAAAAACGTACAGCGTTTCAAAGAAATATAAAGCTCATGATGAGAAGGGTTTGGCCAATGTCGGCGATCTTATCGAAATAGCTGAAATAAGACCTTTATCGAAAGATAAACGCTGGATATATGTGCGTACAATTACGCCGGTTACAGTTTAAATAAAAGTATATGATTCAACACAGATCAATGTTACACGTTGCGGATAACAGTGGAGCCAAAAAGCTTCAGTGTATTCGAGTACTCGGAGGCTATAAAAAGCGAACAGCGGGAGTTGGCGAAATGATAACGTGCGTTGTGAAAGAGGCTATTCCGCACGGTACCGTTAAAAAATCAGATGTAGTACATGCCGTTATAGTCAGAACACGCAAAGAGAAGCGCCGTCCGGATGGCACTTATGTGCGATTTGATGACAATGCGGCGGTTATTATCGATAAAAAAAATAAAGAACCGAAAGGGACCCGTATTTTTGGACCGGTTGCGCGTGAATTACGCGGACAGGGTTATATGAAAATTGTTTCTTTAGCCCCAGAAGTTTTGTAAACATATGATCAAATTCCGAATCAAAAAAGGCGATACCGTAATGGTTATCTCCGGTAAAGACAAAGGCAAGGCCGGTAAGGTCATGCAGGCGTTTCCGTCCATGAATCGAGTTGTGGTTGAGGGCGTTAACCAATGTAAAAGGCATCTTCGTCCGCAGCGCCGTGGTGATAAAGGTCAAATTGTCGAGTTTTTTATGCCGATTAACGCATCAAATGTGATGCTCCAGGACGCGAGCGGTAAAAAAATACGCCATGATAAGCGCGTACAAGAATAAATTTTATGAACTTAAAAGAACGCTACAATAAAGAAATCGCAAACACTCTCAAAAAAGAACTGGGAGAAAAGAACATGATGGCCGTGCCAAAAGTTCTTAAAGTTTCGGTTTCGGTCGGCATCTCAGCCAATCAAAAAGACTCAAAATATTTTGAGACGGTGGAGCAAGTATTATCGCGTATTACGGGTCAGAAACCGGTTGAAGCAAAAGCAAAAAAATCCATTGCCGGATTTAAAATCCGCGACGGAATGTTGGTTGGCAAACACGTAACATTGCGCGGAGAAAAAATGTGGTCATTTTTGGATAAATTGGTGAATGTAACTTTTCCGCGTGTAACCGATTTTAGAGGTATCTCGGCAAAAGTTATCGACAAAACAGGAAATTTATCGGTGGGCTTTAAAGAATATCTACCTTTTCCGGAAATCAGCCCAGATGAAGTAGAACGAGTTTGCGGAATACAAGTAACAGTGACAACAAATGCGGGCACTTATAAGCGCGGTCTCGCATTATTTAAGGCAATGGGCTTCCCATTTCAAAAATAATATATGGCAACTGAGAATCAAATCGCCAAATCACGGCGTACACCCAAGTTTTCCACACGTTCGCAGAATAGATGCTGGCGATGCGGACGCAAACACGGATATTTAAGAGATTTTGGTCTTTGCCGTATTTGTTTCAGGGAACTTGCACTAAAAGGGGATTTACCCGGAGTTAAAAAATCAAGCTGGTAAAAAATTGTATGATTACTGATCCAATTTCCGATCTTCTGACTCGTTTGCGCAATGCGCAAATGGCCGGTCATGATGCAGTTAACGCGCCTTCGAGCAAGGTCAAATTTGAGATTGCAAAAATTTTGAAAGAGGAAGGCTATCTCAGCGAAGTAAGTGTTACCAAAGAAGGCCCCAAAGCTACGCTTCATGTTGGTTTAATTTATAATGGAAGGAAGCCGAAAATTCGCCATATCAAACGAATTTCCACTCCCGGCCGCCGTGTCTACAGAAAGTCGACCGAATTACCCCGAGTGTTATCCGATATGGGAATCGCCATAGTTTCAACATCGGCCGGCCTCATGACCAACAAAACGGCACGCAAGCGTCATTTGGGCGGTGAAATTATTTGTGAAATATACTAAAAATTATGTCTCGTATTGGAAAATTACCCATAAAACTCCCGGATGGAGTGGACTGCACCATCCACGAAGGGAGCGTGACGGTTAAAGGGCCCAAGGGCTCGGTATCCGTCCACACTCCAAAAGGAGTGGAAATAAAACATGATTCAGCCACAAAAACCATTACGGTGCATGTTTCGAATCCGGAAGACGGCAAGGAACGAGCTCTTTGGGGTTTGTCGCGCCAACTTATAGCGAATGCCGCCGCGGGAGTGGTAACACCTTTTAAAAAATCGTTGGAATTCGTGGGAGTCGGTTTTAAGGTGGATGTTCAGGGACGTAATGTAAAAATGGATGTTGGATTTTCCCATTCGGTGATATTTGAATTACCCGAGGGTGTTGAGGGATCGGTGGAAAAAAATGTTTTGACCCTTACCGGCATCGATAAACAACTGATAGGAGAAACGGCGGCCAGAATACGAAAAATTCGCAAACCGGAGCCTTATAAGGGCAAAGGCATAAAATATTCCGATGAAACGGTTAGACGCAAAGCAGGTAAAACAGCCGGTAAATAAGTGAAATGCATATGAATAAAACGAAGCAAAAAATTGAGCAACGTACACGCAGAATCAAGCGAGTCCGCTCCAAAGTAACAGGCACAAGCGAGCGCCCGCGTTTGGCGGTTTTCAGATCGCTTAAGCATATATCGGTTCAGGTGATAGATGATATGAACGGAAAGACTTTGGCGGCCGCAAAAGATGTGGATTTGAAAGATTTGAAAGGGACCAAGGTGGAAAAGGCTCATGAACTTGGCAAACTGATCGCTGAACGCGCAAAAGCTAAAAAAATAGAAACTGTGGTTTTTGACCGCAGGGACAAACGCTATCACGGCAGAATTAAAGCGGTGGCCGATGGAGCGCGCGAGGGCGGATTAGTATTTTAACCACAAATATTTATGACTGAAGAGGCAACAATAAAACAGCCGCAAACTGAAGCGGCCGCACCGGAGGTGAATAATGGCACCGAATCCGGAGCGGAAACGACGACACCAAAGGCTGATGTCGAAACTTCGGTTTCCGCTGAAACAAGAAAACCGAATTCGCCAAGATTCACCCCGGCCAACCGAGGCAAGCGCACCGGTGCCGGCGGAAAAGGCGGCAGGCAAGGAGGTCGTGGTGGCCGAAACGATAGGCGCGGACCAAAACCCGAAGTGCCGGCGGAATCGGATTATGAAGAAAAGAATATCGAAATTTCTCGAGTTACGCGTGTTACCAAGGGCGGCAAACGCATGAGATTTCGTGTTTTGGCGGTTATCGGCAATCATAAAGGGCGTGTCGGTTTTGGAATGGCCAAGGGTTTGGATGTTCAATCGGCAATGGCAAAGGCGACAACCCGTGCTCGCAAAGCGCTTATTAATGTGCCAATCGTACATGAAACAATACCTCATCCGATACGTATAAAGTATGGAGCGGCGGAAATTATTATGAAACCGGCACCAAAAGGAACGGGTGTTAAAGCGGGCGGCCCGGTGCGTGCAACTTTGGAACTTGCCGGAATACCTAACATAACGGCTAAAATTTTGGGTACAACAAATAAAGTAAGCAACGTCAAAGCCGTATTTTTGGCGCTTGCCAAACTCGAACCGCCAAAAAATAAGGCGCGAGAAGCGGTGAAGCCGGAAGAAATGGAAACTGACACAACTAAAGTATAAATATGATAGAGATGCATAATTTAAAACCGGCTCGCGGTTCCAGAAAAACCGTCAAAAGAGTCGGCCGGGGTAATGCCTCCGGTTTGGGCAAGACAGCGGGACGCGGCACGAAAGGCCAGCGCGCTCGCTCGGGCGGACGCAATAAACTGAAATTAAAGGGTATCAGATCCATGTTTTTGGCTTTTCCAAAAAAACGCGGTTTCAAATCGGGTTATGTGGAAGTCGAAACATTGACTCTCGGTAAAATATCTCAGAACTTTCAAGCTTCGGATATTGTTACTTTGGAAGCTTTGAAAAAGAAGCAATTGATACCCAAGAGCGCCAAAGCCGCCAAAGTTGTTTTGGGAGGCGAGGCAAAAACAGCCGTTAATTTAAAGGGTATTAAAACCTCCGCAACGGCCAAAGAGGCTATTCTAAAAGTCGGCGGTTCCGTAAAATAACCAAAATTTACTAATAACTTATAAAGCTGTTGATATTGAGTGGTTTTATGAGTGATTTGCATGTTCTGGATGAGATCCATCAATCATGATAAAGTTTGTATCATAAAATTATGTGGGATAAATTACTTAGAGCTTGGAAAGTCAAAGAAGTTCGCAATGGCCTGCTGTTTGTACTTGCCATGATGGTGCTTTTTCGAATAACGGCACATATTCCTTTGCCCGGGGTGGATTTGGTTGCACTCAGACAATTTTTTGACGCCAACGAAGTATTGGGAATGTTGAGTTTGTTTTCCGGAGGCACCATCAGTAATTTTTCCGTAGTTGCGCTTGGTGTTGCCCCGTATATCACCTCAAGTATTATATTTCAGCTTTTGGTGATGATTGTGCCCAAGTTGGAAGAAATTCAAAAAGAGGGGGAACAGGGACAAAAGAAAATTCAGAAATGGACTCGATGGTTAACTGTTCCGTTGGCAGTTTTGCAATCTTTTGCTTTAATCTCTTTGTTAAAACAATCACAAGTTCAGATACTTACAAATTCTTCGATGTTTTATTTGGTTGCACTTATTGCCACGGTTACGGCGGGAACAATGTTTTTGATGTGGATGGGCGAGTTGATATCGGAAAAAAAGGTTGGCAACGGAATATCGCTAATGATTTTTGCCGGCATTTTGGCCAGCTTGCCCCAATCCGTGTCGCAATTTGTTGCCACATATGATTCATCGCAATGGTTGTTTGTGCTCATGTATGTTGCTGTGGGAGTTTTGACAGTTGTAGGTGTTGTTTTTGTAAATGAAGCCGAGCGCAAGATACCGGTGCAATATGCCAGGCAAGTAAGGGGGATGGGGACTCTTTCGGGAGGTGTGGCCACTCATCTGCCACTCAAACTTATCATGGCCGGTGTTATTCCAATTATTTTCGCCATTTCACTCATGCTCTTCCCCTCGCTCATTGCGCAGTTTTTTGTTAGCGCCAGAACCGAGTGGCTGGCGGAAGCGGCGCGATGGGTTTTGGCGACCATGCAGGTTCAGTGGATTTACGGATTGTTGTATTTCGGCTTGGTTTTTGTTTTTACCTATTTCTACACATCGGTGATTTTTCATCCGGATCGTATTGCGGAAAACTTACAAAAACAGGGAGGATTTATTCCGGGTATACGCCCGGGCAAGCCGACTGCGGAATATTTGCAATTGGTTATCAACCGCTTAAATCTATTCGGCGCTTTATTTTTGGGCAGTATCGCGGTTATGCCGATTGTGATTCAGGGAACCGGTGGTTCGGCGGCCTTGGCGATTGGAGGTACTTCGTTGCTGATTATTGTTTCCGTGGTCATTGAATCGGTGAAGCAAATAGAAGCTCAAGTTACAATGAGACAGTACGATTCGTACTAAACTAAAAAATGCATAATGCATGATGAATGATGCATAACGAAAAACAGAATGAAATAATGAAAGATCGGGTTTAGGCTCGGTCTTTTTAGTCTCAAGACATTAGACTCTAGACGTTAGGTATTGGGTTTGTGGATTTGCTAGAATTTAGCGTCTAGGGTCTTTGGCCAGTATATGTTAAGATGATTGAACTTTATGATGGATCGGAAGCGAGGAGAAAAACCCATGTGGCACATAAGCTATGCAATCGCGTGTGCTCATATTTTTGTTTTTTCATTTATCGCGCACCAATTTTTGAAACAAAAACTATATATTTTTCCGATAGAGATATTTTGGATCGAGACGGTTTTGGGAGCGGTTTTGATTTGCCTCATGATTTTATCGATGATGCGTAAAAGAGTTACAACCATGTGGTGGGAGGTAATGCTTTTGATTATAGCCTTTGCCGGTGTGTGGATTTTTGGTATAGCCTTGTTGCCAATTCCGATTGCTGTTTTGTTTGCATCGATTATTACTTTGGGCGCGTTTTTTTGGCGGAGTACATACGCTTTGGACTTATTTTATTTTATTGGATCTCTTGGTATCGGTTTACTGGCCGTATGGAATTTTTCGGCTGCGATTATGATGGTGATGGCAATGGGCGTGTTGTTATATGACTACTACAGATATAAGGAGCCGGGTATGGCGGTTCTGTATTTTGAAGCCAGAAAATCGGGTTTGGTACCTGGAGTTTTGATACCAGTAGGCATTGGCGGATGGTTTCAAAAGACCAAGAATGTCTGGAAACCGGGCGAGGGCCAGGTTGCCGGATCGTTGCCGTTTGTTGCTCTGTCCGGATTGTGTTTTCATGCTTTAATACGGTTTTCGGTTTGGTACTTTTTATTTTTTTGCATTTTTGTTATTGTGTTGGGGCTTTGGAAAGGAATGGATGAACGGTTTCGATTCCGATCCTGGATATTTTTGGGAAGTTCGATAATAATTTTTGCCGGTATATATATGATTGATTTGTTATGAAGCAAAAAAATCTTCAGGCTGTTGTGTTTGGTCCGCAAGGATCGGGGAAAGGAACGCAGGGTTTGCTCTTGGCGGAGCGTTTTAACATACCGCTCGTTGGAGCCGGAGATTTATTTAGAGCCGAGATGTCGCAACAATCCACTTTGGGCAATTTGGTATCGCAATATGTTACCCAAGGTTTGTTGGCGCCCGATGATTTGGTGAATGCCGTCATGGCCAGACAATTAAAGAAATTGGATTTAACCAAAGGTTTTATTTTGGACGGCTATCCGCGTAATGTTGAGCAGGCCATGCATCTCGATAAATTGATAAAAATCAAACTCGCGGTTCAAATAAAAATCAGTGATGAAGAAGCGGTTGCGAGGTTGAGCGGAAGAACACAATGTAAAAAATGCAAGACGGTTTACCACGATAAATTCGCGCCGCCCGCCAAGAAAGGCATTTGTTCTTTGTGCGGAGAGCCGTTGGTGCAAAGGGCGGATGATACGCAAGATGTGATTATGCAAAGGTTGGAGGCCTACCATCTGCTTACGGCACCCATGGCTTCTTATTACAGACAAAAAGCGATATTGCTCACAATCAACGGGGAGCAGCCGATTCAGTATGTTTTTGAGGATGTGATCAAAAAGATTGCAAAATTGGGGTTTTTGCCATAATGTAAAACTTTAAGCTTCTAGCTGCTAGCTTCTAGAGGCTAGCGACTAGAGGCTGGCAGTTGAATATGATCAAATTAAAAACGTTTGAAGAGATAGAAAAGATGAAACGCGGTGGCGAAATACTATCGCGGACTTTGAGTTTGATTGCGGGAGCTTGCGTACCCGGAGCCAATACGGAGGATTTGGATAAGATGGCTAGAAGCGAGTTGGTAAAATCCGGAGGCGAGCCGTCTTTTTTGAATTATCAAATTCACAGTTCTGACCCGCCTTACCCATCCGCGGTTTGTATCTCAATAAATGATGAAGTTGTTCATGGGCCGGCCACACCAAACAGAGTTATTAAAGATGGTGATGTGGTTAAGTTGGATATAGGGCTTTGGTATGAGGGTATGGCAACCGATATGGCCTGTACGGTTTTGGTTGGTAATGTGCCCGAGATTGCGCGTGAGTTATCCGCGGAAACGAGGAAAGCTTTGGAGATGGCACTTGAAACAATATATGAAGGATCTTGGTTGCATGAGATAGGCAAAACTATCCAAAATTATTTGGAACCAAAGGGATTTGGAATTGTGAGAGATCTTGTTGGTCATGGAGTTGGTCATGGAGTTCACGAGGATCCACAGATTCCGCATTATCACGAGAGAAGGTCATCTCCGGTAAAGCTTAAAGCCGGGATGTGCCTCGCGATTGAGCCGATGGTTACAGCTGGTGATTGGCAAGTTACACAAAAAGATGACGGCTGGACGATTGTTACACTGGATAAATCTTTGGCCGCGCATTGGGAGGTTACAATTTGTGTCACGCAAGATGGGTATGAGTTGATTACGCCGTGGCCGAGTATCAATTAACAATTGCCAATTAACAATTACCAATTTAGGAATCGCTAAAGCAATATTATTTTAATAAAAAAGAGGACTGTGATAAGACAGCCCTCAAAAGTTAGTACCCTGCTTATCCAGGTTTAATTCTTCTTAGAAGAAGTCATTGCCCTGACCAAAAAGTCTGGAAAGGGTTTTGGCGGTCTTCAATAGTGCTCTACCTGCTTTTTCGGGAACCTCGGTGACAACTTCCCAATCAGCAGAGTTTACGTGTTTTGGTCCAGTTTCCACTAAGTTATCAAATAATTTAGCAGGTAATTCTAGGGTTATAACCTTCGTTTGACTCAAGTGTACACTCTCGACCAGGTTGAGACCATCTTGGTCAAAAATGATCTCTTTTGGTAATTGTTTGTGCCGCAACAAAACTACTTTGTGATGAGTGGATCCCCATTGTCGATCGTAGCGGGCGTACATGGCAGGTTCATTCCCTGATGTTCCCGCATCCGCGAAGATGGAAATGAGATCACCCAAACCGCATTTATTAGCTCCACCATCGAATCGAGTGGACCAACCAGATTTTTCAATCGTAGGTTGATTGCCAACCGAGTATATTGTAATTGCTCCGATCGCTAAGTTGCTGAAATGAGACCGGAAAAGGCAAATTTTGAACATGGCTACCTCTTTATGGAGTAACTCCGAGCCTAGCGGAGGTGAAAAAGTTTTACCCACTACAGGTGTTCACTTTTCACAGACCGAAAGGATCATAGTGCTACCACAACACTATACCTCCCTCCATCTCAAAGTTCTGCAGACAAAACACTGAGAAGGAAAGATATTATAGTTTTTTGAAGCTAATTCATCAAGGACGTACGAATATATCATATAAATATCAATATGTCAAGACGTGCGCCCTAAAATTTGGCTAAGATAAGCAAATTAGTTTAGAATTGTTGATGCAAGTTATTTTGATCACTAATATATTGTACGATGTAGGATGAACGAGGTATGATAAGTTTATGAGTGAGGAAATAGTTCCAATACAAAGAATTGAAAATAAGATTTATGTGATACGCGGTCAAAAGGTGATGATGGATTTTGATTTGGCAGATTTGTATGGGGTTCTGACAAGGGTGTTGAATCAAGCCGTGAAAAGGAATTTAGATCGTTTTCCGGAGGATTTTATGTTTACTTTGAAATCAGAAGAGCTTGAAAATTGGAGATCACAAATTGTGACCTCCAACGCATGGGCAAAAATGGGTTTAAGAAGACCGCCTATGGTTTTTACGGAACAGGGGGTTGCTATGTTATCAAGCGTTTTGAGGAGTAAGCGGGCAATAGCTGTTAATATTCAAATAATGAGGACGTTTACCAAGTTTAGAGAAATGTTACAAACTCATGAGGATTTGCGATTAAAACTAGAGGTTATGGAAAAGCGTTATGATGAACAGTTTAAAATTGTTTTTGATGCAATTAAGCAATTACTGGAAACTGATGTTGAAGAACCTCCACAAATCGGTTACCGTGATAATTGATAAGAATAAATTACCAATTAACAATTACCAATTTCGGAATCGCTCCCTTCGACTGAGATCAGGACGTGTTGCGATATTATTTAGATAAATCACCTTGAAGTTGGACATTTGACGTTTGACGTGCGACGATAGAGATATGAGAATACTCGGAATTGATTATGGCGAGCGCAAAGTTGGTATCGCTGTGGGGGATACTGAATCACGGATTGCCAGCCCGTGGATGATTTTGGATAATCAAGGTCATGGCGAATTGTTGAAGCAGATTAAACTCGTTGTAGAGAATGAAGGTGTGGAAAGGGTTGTAATTGGGATTCCTCGCGATACTCGAGATCTAACCCAAGAATCTAAACAGGCGGCGGCTGTTAGGACTTTTATTTCTGATTTGCGATCCATTAATATTCCGGTTGATGAAGTGAATGAGATGTTTACCACGGCGGAGGCGCAACACTCCATGCACGCATCCGGTTCCAAAGCGGAGGATGATGCTGTTGCAGCGGCGATTCTCTTGCAATCATATTTAGATAAAGCGGCAATTTAAACACAAGTAGAGGATCGAAAAAATGTCCCAAACTTTTCCCAAGAAACAAGATACAAACAAAATGTTTGGTAATATTTGTGTCTTGGTTAATATTTGGTAATGTTTACCCGAAGGGTATGAGTTATATCCGTGATCAAGTTGTGGTGTTGAAAAAGATGTCGATTCGGGAGTGGGATCGGCAGTATTTTTTGTATGGCAAGGAACATGGGCTTTTGTATGCGGTTGCCCGCGGAGCTATGAAACCGGCTGCCAAGCAAGCATCCCAGCTCGAGCCGTTTACGTTTGCTGATGTGATGATTGCCAAAGGGAGGGCTTATGATCACTTGGCGGTTGCGGTGCGCGGGAAGGCAAATAAGAGGTTTAATGCGGTTGGGGCGTATGCTGTGGCGGGGGCTTTTTCCGACCTTTGTTTGAAGCTTTTAAAGCCTGGAGTGGCGGACGAGAGGATTTATAGATTATGGGAGGAACTTACGGGTATTTTGGCTCAATTTAAGGCCGAAATTTCGCCCGTACGAGCCCAATTACTGTTTTCAGCGGTAAGTCTTCGTTTGCTTGATTTATTGGGATATGGACCCTATTTTAGGGCTTGCGCGCACTGTGGGCAGGTAACCGGGCCAACCGAGGTTTTTTATGCTCCGGATAGGAATGGGCTCATCTGTTTGGACTGCCGACCAAGCGTCAGCGAAGCTTTAATTAGGGTACCGGCGCATGCCATGAACTTGATGCAATTCCTCCGTTCAGCGTCACTGAATGACGTAATGAGGGTGACTGCACAGGTGGGGCTTATCGAGACGGTTATTGTGATGACTCGCGAAATTTGCAAACATGCTCCGCTCGATAGGGAACCACATGGATTCCGTTCGATCGCGGAATTAATAACCAATCACCAAGCTCCAATAACCAATTAATAACCAATAAACAAATTCCAATCACCAATCATTAACCAATAATCAAGTTCCAATAATCAATTGATAAACAGCTGATGGCGGTTTATTCAAAAATGACATCTGAACTCGTTATGAACGTTATGAACGTTATGAACGGCCTGCCCGTTGTATAATGGTGTTATTAACGTAAAACTATGTTTATTGGGCATCTGCCGGCGGGTTACATTTTAACCAAAACTCTTCAGAAAAAGTTGGGTACAACAAAGTATCTATTTTTTGGTTTGTTGGGAAGCATGATTGCTGATATTGATATTTTTTATTTTTATTTGATTGATAATCGGCAGAATTTGCATCATGGTTATTGGATTCACATTCCGTTTTATTGGATGATGATTGCGATTGTTACCATCTTGTTATTTTGGATACTGAAGAAGAAAGATTACATAATCGCTTCGATAATATTCTTTAGCAATATTTTTTTGCACTTGTTTTTAGATACGATCGTAGGAAAGATCGAATGGCTTTATCCGATAACCGACAAAGGTTATTTTTTGTTTGATGTTCCGGCGGTTTATGATTTTTGGGTTTGGAATTTTGTATTCCATTGGACGTTTTTGTTTGAGATTGGGATTGTGGTTTGGGCTGTTGTTTTATTTATGAAAGAAAGAGATAAGAAAATGCTGAAGGCTAGTAATGTCCTGTAAATACCGTATCTGTAGGGACAACCCCCATGTGGTCGTCCTGGAAGATATGCAAGATTGACTAGTTTTAGTTTTTACGCCAAAATAGCCACAATTATGCAAACATTGATTAGTGAGTTTCCAACGCTTGTCGGGCAACAAGTTACAATCAAAGGCTGGGCGTATAATGTGCGTTCGAGCGGGAAGATTGCTTTTTTGCAGATTCGTGACGGATCGGGTTTTGTGCAGGCAGTTGTGGTGCAAGCTGTGGTCGATGAGAATAGTTGGAAATTTGCATCGGAAGCGACTTTAGAGTCGTCGTTTGTTGTTACGGGTGAGGTTACCAAGCATCCTAAGCAAGAAGGCGTTTATGAGTTGCAGGTGAAATCTCTGGAATTGATTCAGAGAGCTGAAGAATATCCCATTGGTAAGAAAGAGCATGGGCCGGATTTTTTACTGGATAACCGTCATCTTTGGTTGCGCGCTCCATCACAGTGGGCTATCCAGCGCGTGCGTGATGAGATAATATCCGCGACTTATGATTGGTTTCATGATCATGGATTTACAAAGATTGATTCGCCGATTTTGACTCCGAGTGCTTGCGAGGGGACAACGGATCTTTTTGAGGTGGATTATTTTGAAGAGCGTAAAGCTTATTTATCGCAATCAGGGCAATTATATCTCGAAGCGGCAATCGCATCTGTTGGGCGTTGTTATGATTTTGGTCCGGTGTTTCGCGCGGAGAAATCAAAAACAAGGCGACATCTTACTGAGTTTTGGATGATGGATGCGGAGATGGCTTTTGTAGAGCATGAAGAAAATTTGAAAATTCAGGAAGAGTTGGTATCTTACATTGTAAAAAGAGTGCTCGAGAATCGCGCGGCAGAATTGAAGATCCTGGAGAGAGATGTGGAACCGCTTAAGAAAGTTCAGGCTCCGTTTGAGAGAATGACGCATGCTGAGGCAATTAAGATTTTACGAGAGAACGGATCGGATATTGGCGATATGGATGATTTGGGAGCTGATGATGAGACAACGCTTACCAAGATGTATGAGAAGCCGATTTTTATCGAAAAATATCCATCGGCTGTAAAAGCTTTTTATATGAAGCGCGATCCGGCTGACCCAACGAGAGTTTTGAATGCTGATCTTTTGGCGCCCGAGGGTTATGGAGAAGTTATCGGAGGCAGTCAACGTGAGGATGATTATGATGAGTTGCTAAAAAGAATTCGCGAGCACAATTTGCCGGAAGATGCGTTTAGTTGGTATCTGGATCTGCGCAAGTATGGATCGGTTCCACACAGCGGGTTTGGTTACGGACTTGAGCGACTGGTTGCTTGGATTTGCGGTTTGCATCATGTACGTGAGACGATTCCGTTTCCGAGGTTGATGAATAGATTGGAACCGTAAGACAATTAACAATTACCCCACTACGTCCTACGGACTCGAGGGGCGAACCAATTAACAATTTAGGAGTCGAGCGCAGCTCGATTCTTTTATATAAAAGTATAATCAAGTTAATTGGTGTAATCGTGTGAATCATGGTTCAAGACAATGGGTTCGGGCAATTGACAATAGACGGTTTTTGTGATTAAATTACGTGAGTTCTTTCTTAATGGGACTTTTTTGTTTGCCAAACAAAGGAGTAAAAATGGGCGCAATGCTGAGATCGAATCATGTCGCACCTGCACCACAACCCTCAAAACCGGTCAAATTCGGTAAAGAGGATACGGGGGCGAGGCGGATTCCTCACATGATGACGGATTGTTTCACGCCGGTTATCGCAGTGAAGGATCTGCGCTTGCCGCAAGAGGGGTTGGTACGAAGCATTGCATCTACGGAGGCCAAAAAGTATCATTCGTGGCCCGGGTTTACCCGCACCGAGAGGATAGTTAAGAAGTATTGCGGACTCGCGATGGGCTTTTTTGAGCATGAGCTTCAGGTTGAACAGTACATCTATATCCAACTAAAAAGAGTCGTGGACGTTCGTTTCGAGACTCTTGAGTCGTTGCAGAAAAGATGTGCTGAATATACGGAGCAAATTTCTTGGATGGAAAAGAATGTTCGGCACGCTAATGCCGAGCTTAAGAGCCTCAAGAAGAAGCGTGCCGGAATCGAACGCGATATCGAGCGGCGCAATGTTCATGGCGACGGCGAGCCGGCAATCGGCTGGAGGCGTTGGTTGGAGATGGAGGCGGAACGTGCAATTGACGATATTCGCATCTACTTGCTCGAAATCGCGCGTAATGGCAGATATTTACGCAAGGCCAGTCACGCGGATTACCTGGTTGTGCTTGGCAATGTGCGTGGCTATACAAGCCGTAAGTTCATGATTATTGTGGATCCGGAATCCAAGCGCAAGATGGTGGTAACCATCAAAACCCCTCGCGAATACCGCCGCGGTTTGAAGCGTTTTCAACGCGACGGCAGCGGATACAGGAACGAGCCCCAAAAACAAAAGGGACGCAGAAGAAACGGGAGTCGTGCTCGGATTCCCATGGCTGTCTCTAAGACAATTCATTGATTTCGTATACTCTCGTAAGCGAGGGTTTTTATTATTCGAATTTTTTTCCTGCCCCATCTTTGTACATTGTCAGACGCGGGTTTGGATAGTAGACTTGAATTGTTATGCCCAAGGATAAGATTAAGGAAACAAAGGGTGATACAAAACCGGAGGGGTTGCATTGGTTTGTGAAACGAATGGTCGCGGTTTTTGCGACTTTTTTTGTAGTCGTGGGTGTGGCTTCGGTGGGGCTTTTGGCCAGGGATACCATGCCCCAACCGGATTTGAATGAACAGGAGGCAACCTCAACAGCGGTATATGCCTCGGGATTTATGGTGGTAAATGAGGAAACCGCCTCTTTGCATAAAATGAATGGCGAATGGGCGCGTAATTTGGAGTGGCCCAAGGATACAAGTATTTTCAGTAAAGCGGTTTCACAGTTGACCGGAATTGATATGATTTCGGGCGAATCGGTTTGGCTGGAAAACGATTTTAAAGTTTCCACCAGTACCAGATTCAGATCGCCGGATGGGCGGCGTGAAGCCAGGTTGGAACAAGAGCGCCGCGATGGATCCGCGCCGCTTATAATCAGTTATGGAAATGATAAAGATGTGCGGATATTACGATCCATGGAAAATAAAATGATTAAAGATATCGAATTGATCGGTTGGGCCGGAGACAAACGTTTTGTTTTTGCGGGTAATGCAACGGGCACAATGGCGTTGTTTGTTTTGGATTTGGGCGGAGGTGTCAATTATCTTGCTCCAATATCAGAGTTTGCTTGGAACTATCGAATTTTTGAAAAAGATATTTATTTCATTATCAGTAATGTCACTTCAAGCGCGGATGGCGGTGAGGATTTAAAGTCGGCTCCGAGTTTTTTGCATAAAATCAGCTTAAGTGGAGATAAAGTTGATTTGTTGCAGGTAGACGATTCGGTTATCCAATCGTATACCGTGAGTGAGAAAACGGTGGTGTACGCTTTGGCGGATCAGAGTATGTATAAAAAGACAGGTGATAATGAAACCGCCATGGGTAAGTGTATGCCATTTATGTTGTTATCTTCGGGTGAGGTGATATGCCGGTTGGGGAATGAGGTTTTGTTAAAGGCCGATGGCACGGATTCTGTGCGATTATTTGACACGAAAGATGGTGCATTGTTTTATCTGGAAAAAGTGAGGATGGACGAACCTGCGCAAAATGAGTAAACTGAACTTGAATACGATAAGTGAAATTATGAATAATGAAAAACGGAAAAATGTTTTAATGGGTTTAATACTTGCCGCTGTGCTGATTGTGGCCGGATTTTTGGCATATCAATTTGTTTTAAAACAGCAAAGGGTGGATTTTACGGCGCCAACCGTTAACCCGGAGGTAGGTTTGGGCATGGAGGGTGCTCTTTGCGGAGGCGATAAACGTTTACCATGTTTGCCCGGGAATCAATGCGAAATTACAAATATTGATACTAAAGAGGGGGTTTGTGTGCATGTTACGGATGACCCGGGGAAAGCCGAGCCGCCGTCTGAAAATAATTAAAGCTCAAGGGTGAACTCACCCCCTGCCCCCTCTCTTAAGATCAATAGAGGGGGTTCTTAAAAACTGTTTTCTGAAGTCTCTCTCTTGATCTTAAGAGAGAGATTTAGAGTGAGTTCACCCTAGAGCTATCAACCAAGCTATTAAACTTGTCATCTAAAGGTTTTTTAGGTACTCTTTTGGGCATATGAAAAGAGTCATGAACACCGAGACTTCGCTGAAAATAGGCGAAGAAGTGGTAATAAAGGGTTGGGTTAACGTTAGGCGCGACATGGGCAAGATTATTTTTTTGGATATGCGCGACCGAACGGGTATTTTACAGGTAGTACTCGTACCCTCGGAGTTATCCGATCGCGGGAGGGAAGTGATGGCAAATTTACGCGCCGAGGATTGTTTGGCTATTACGGGAATAGTAAATAAACGCGGAGAAAAGCAAATTAATCCCAATATGGCTACGGGTGAAGTTGAAGTTTTGGCCAAAGATATAGAAGTTTATAACCATGCGGATACTCCGCCATTTGAAGTTGATGGTGATACTTCAGCAGTAAGCGAGGAGTTGCGTCTAAAATATCGTTATTTGGATTTAAGAACGGAGAGGATGCGGAAGAATTTAGAGATACGCGCAAAAATGATCTCAAGCTTTCGTAAATATCTGGATGACCGTGGGTTTTTAGAGATTGAGACTCCGACTTTGGTTAAGGGTACACCCGAGGGCGCGAGAGAGTATTTGGTCCCCTCCAGGCAGCATCCGGGGAAATTTTACGTTTTGCCACAATCGCCGCAACAGTTTAAGCAACTGTTGATGGTGGCAGGGATGGAGAAATATTACCAAATTGCAAGATGTTACAGAGATGAGGACGCGCGTGGAGACAGACAACCCGAGTTTACCCAACTCGATTTGGAAATGTCTTTTGTGGAGCGCGAGGATATTTTAGAAGTTTTGGAAGGAATGATGATTGCGATGGTTAAAGAAGTTGTACCGGAAAAGAAATTGGCATTTAAGCCGTTTAAGATTTTGACTTACGCGGAGTCCATGGAAAAATATGGAACAGACAAACCGGATTTGCGTGAAGATAAGAATGATCCGAATGAATTGGCTTTTGCCTGGGTGATAGATTTTCCGATGTTTGAGCTGAACAGCCAAGGGCAAATGACAACGGCACATCATCCGTTTTGTATGATTAACCCGGAAGATGAGACGTTGTTGGATTCCGAACCACTTAAAGTACGCGCCGATACTTGGGACTTGGTTTTGAATGGTTATGAGTTATCATCCGGATCGATTAGAATCCACAAGCCCGAGATTCAGGCAAAAATATTTAAGACTTTGGGATTATCGGACGAGGATGTGCAAGCAAAGTTTGGGCACATGCTCGAAGCGTTTAAGTTTGGCGCGCCTCCGCACGGCGGATCTGCTCCGGGGCTTGATCGCCTCGCGATGTTGCTTTGCAACGAGCCATCAATCCGCGAAGTCATCGCTTTTCCAAAGACTGGAGACGCGAGGGATTTGTTGATGGGAGCGCCATCGGAGCTTTCTACGGAGCAGATTGCGGAAGCGAACATTCGATCTATTACGAATTAATTTTTTGTATCCAGTATCTTGTATCTAGTATCCAGCAGTAATTTGGTGTATTTGGTTACTGATTTAACTGTTTAAACTGCAAGATACAAGATACTTGATGCCAGATACTTTTAAATTATGTACGAAAAAATTTTGAAGCCGTTATTTTTTCTGTTTGATCCGGAGTTGATGCATCATTTTTTTAATTGGTTAGGCAGATTGCTGGGGAGCAATGGGTTTACGAGATGGCTCGTGAGAAGCATTTGCCGGCCGGTTCGAGATGCTACTCTCGAGACTGACCTTGCCGGAATCAAATTGATTCATCCGTTGGGAGTTGGTGCTGGGTTTGATAAAGAGGGGAGGATCATACCAATTTTAAAAGAAGTGGGTTTTTCGTTTGTGGAAGCCGGTACGGTGACAGGGCAGATGAGTCCCGGGAATCCACGGCCAAGATTGTGGAGATTGCCCGAGGATAATGCTTTGGTTGTAAATTATGGTTTGGTTAGTTCGGGAGCCGACGTTTGCAGGCGGAGATTTGCAAAAGAATCAGAAGAATGGCCGATACCCGTTGGCATATCCGTAGCCAAATCGAATGTTCCTGATCTTTCCGGCGAGGCGGGAATGGAGGATTTGCTGTCCGCTTTTCAGAAACTGCAGTTGTATGCCGATTATGTAACCGTTAACGTTTCCTGCCCCAATGTAGGTGATAGTTGTCTATACTGTGAAGATGCGGATCTATACCGTGAACTATTGCGAAGATTGAATGAGCTCAGCCCGTTTAAGCCGGTGTTTTTTAAACTTTCACCCGAGCTTTCGGAGGAGAGAATGCTCGAGATACTGCGTGATACGGAGCCTTACTCTTGGGCCAGGGGATTTGTTTTAACCAATTTAACCCATAGCCGCGAAGGTTTAAAATCACACAAACTTAATGATTCCATGCGGGGTGGAGTATCCGGCCCGGGTCTTAAAAGCAAAGCGGATGAGGTTTTGGCATTTATGGCAAAAAATGGAGGATATCGATTTGAGTTTATCGGAATTGGGGGGATTGATTCGGTGGATGATTTGTATCGTAAAATAAGATTGGGAGCATCTGCTGTGCAGATTGTCACAGGACTCATTTATCACGGTCCGCTTTGGCCATCGCAATTGATGACGGAGCTATCAGCGAAGCTGAAAGAGGATGGGTATGTGAATGTGAAAGAGGCGATTGGGGTGGATGTGATTGGGAAATAAAAAAAATAGCTGATGGCAGATGGCTGATAGCGAGAATTTGTATAAAAATAACAGCCTCCGAGATTCGGAGGCTTTGAGTTTTGGAGGGGTTGGTGATTAGCCCGTGATGGCCTTGATGCCAAAGACCTCGATTACGTCGTGCAAATTGCAGACGTAGCCGAGAGTCGATTTCCACAAGCAGAGGATATCGTAATCTTCGTATTGCGGTCCGTATTGCTCTTTGTTTGAAAAAGGAACATAACAGCTCCAGTCGTGATTGTTGCCACTATCGACCAGCTCATGCCCGCCTCGCTCAATAAGCAGACACAGATCTTCGGTCGTGCCGGTGAAGAAGAGACGTGCGTTGGGAATGGCATCTAAACTTTCGGGGGTAACGAAGGTGAAAACTCGAATACCGGTTTTTGAGGGATTGCCGCCGCTTTTTCGTGCCACAGCTTCCATCTTTGCGTGCTCTTCCTAGATGACCGCAACAACTCCGTTGTTTTCTTTCATGAAAAATTTCATTTTGTTACGTTTCCCTTCTATCTGGTTAGAGTCTCGGTTCTAGCAAACGAGGCGATAACCGGCACTGAGCATTTGCTTGCGTTCCGTCGGAGTGGCGATATCTCGATAGAAAATGTGTAAGGTTTGATAGTGCGTGGGACTGTTTTCACGAGCCATCGCCTGGACGTGCAACAGAGTTTCTTTACCGATTATGTAGCGCCAGCCCATGCAAGTGGCATTGATACGGATCATCTCCCAGGTGATACCATCATTTTGCAGCATGTTTAACTCCATTAGCTGTTAGCGGATCGTTGATAGTAAAGCTACATAAGCAATGTGTAATATCACCATAAAATGGCAAAATTGTCAAGATCTAGCCAAAAAATGGGAATTCTTGTATCATTTGCAACATGGCATATACGGTGCAAGTTAAGCACTTTGAGGGTCCTTTGGACCTTCTTCTTCAGCTTGTAGAAAAGAATGAGCTGGAGATTTCGGATATTTCTCTTGCCGGAGTTACGGATCAATTCGTAAAGTACATGGAAGCGCAGACCGTGCCGCCCGAGGAGATGGCGGATTTTTTGGTTGTGGCATCCAAACTGGTTTATTTGAAATCAAAATTATTGATGCCGGATTTTCGTGATGAAGAGATGGAAGAGGGTATGGATTTAGAGGCACAATTAAGGCAGTACCAAATGTTCGTAGAGGCGGCGCGTGCGCTTAACGATATGTGGAATACGGGTAAAAGATCTTATCCGCGAAGAATGTTGGTGCAAAGAAAGCGCGAAATTGCTTTTGTGCCGCCAAAGGGGGTTGATATTACCGTGATGCTTGAAGTAATGAATCGTGTGATATCGCGTATTGAGCCGATTATAAAATTGCCCAAAGCGGCGGTGGAGCGAGCCGTATCCATACATGAAAAAATCAGGGATTTGTATGGCAGAATAGGTAAACACGCCTCCGTAAAATTCAGCCAATTCATTAAAGGAGCAAAGCATAAGCAAGAAGCGATAGTTGGTTTTTTGGCACTTTTGGAACTCATAAAACAAAAGTTTATTATTGTAAATCAGGGTGCGATTTTTGAAGACATTGACATTAGCGCCAACCCGGAAGCTCCGGACAGGGATCCGTTAGCGGAATTTACATCAGAATAGTCTATCAAGTCCGTCAAGCTAAAAGTCCTTTAAGCTTCATGAACCAGCTTGATAGACTTGATAGGCTTGATAGGCTTTAACTAAAATAATATGAATCTACAACAAACAATCGAAGCGATATTATTTGCATGCGGGAAACCGCTATCCGAGCGAAAGCTGGGGGAGATTTTGGGCAAGAAAGCGGAAGAGATATCCGAGGCTTTGGATCTTTTAGAAAGCGAGCTTGAAAATCGTGGTATTTTGTTGCAGAGATATGAAAAAGAAGTGGCGTTGGTTTCGCATCCGGACGCTGCGGAGTTTGTGCAGAAGGTCGTGAAAGATGAAGAACAGGGCGAGCTGACACGAGCATCACTTGAAGCACTTACCATTCTTGCTTACCGCGGGCCAATGACCAGACCCGAGTTGGAGCAGATTCGCGGAGTGCAATCATCCATGATTTTGCGGAATTTGATGATCAGAGGTTTGATTGAGCAAAAAGAAGATATGAGGTTGGGGCAAGCGACTTATGCAGTGACTTTTGATTTTTTAAATCATTTGGGGCTTAAAACAATCAAAGATTTGCCCGATTACGGTGAGTTACGCGGCCATACGGCGATATCGGATATGCTGGATCAATTAAAAGAACCGGATAAGATTCAGGAGAATCAGGATGGAGAGAAGGGGCAGGAGCTTGCTGTTTAAACTTATCTATATAGTCATAGTGCTTAGTCATAGTGCTAAGTCATGGTGCTTGACTATAATTTATAACCCGTGGATCCCAGAATTTTGTTAATCAAGTAATATGTTGAATAGTTTATTTGCACTGCTGGCCGTGTTGTCGATAGCGCCGGCGCCGGAAGAAGGCATACATCCGATGCAGATGTTCGGTTTGAGTGTACCGGTTGAGCCACGGTTGGTTGGTTCTGTTGATGCCGAAACAGCAAGAGAGATCTTTTTGCCGCCGATAAAAAAAGATGCGCGGGATTTGGGTGTGCTCCATACGGGAGAAAGCGCATTTGTTGCCGATGTAAAGAGCGCCGGGGTTTTATATTCATATAAAGCTCATGATACTCATTCCATTGCCAGTTTGACCAAGCTGATGACAGCTTTGATCGTTTTGGAGAGCGAAACGGGTTTGGGGGGAGATATCACCCTCACCAATGAAGATTTTGACCGAGAGAGTCGAGATACATTAAGAATCGGGGATACAATTCCGCGTAAAGACGCTTTAAGAGCGCTCATGGTTGGTTCCATCAATGAACTGGGCAACGCTTTTGCCAGAACCAGCGGGATGAGCCGAGCGGAGTTCGTGGAGAAGATGAATAATAAGGCCGAGGAGTTGCATTTAAACTCCATGCGTTTTGTCGATCCTACGGGTTTGAACGAGGGCAATCGCGGAAACGCCGCGGATGTTGCGGCTTTGCTCACAATAGCCATCAGAAAAGCCGAGATTAGGGATGCCATGCAAGAGCCTTTTGTGATTTTAACCACCAAAGCGGCAAGGCAATACACTATAGATACAACCAACTTGCTGATGTCTTCGTATTTAAATAAAGCACCTTACAGAATTATTGGTGCCAAGACCGGTTCTTTGCCGACTACGGGATATAATTTGGCGCAGGTGACGCGTAATGGAGATGGTAATGAAGTTGTAACCGTTTTGCTTGGCAGTGATAATCATTTTTCCAGATACAATGACGTAAAAGCGCTTACAGTTTGGGCGTTTGATGCTTATACTTGGCGCTAACTATTTCGTTAAACGTCAAATGTCTAACGTCGAATGTCAAAAATGAGTAGCTATGTCTAAAAAAATTGTTGGAGTGGATCTTAGATGTTTGCCGGCGGATGGATCGGATGGCGCTGGGGTGGCGCATGCGGCCAGGGCGCTTTGCGAGCGATTAGCGTCAAACGTCAAATGTCAAACGTCTAACGTTGGTTTGAGGTTTTATGTGCCCAAAGGTGCCAGTTGGGATTTGGGAGAGATTGTCAGTTTGCCGGATGCGACGGGTGGATCATTGCGAAAAGCTCTTAGGGATAAATCTTGCGATTTGTTGTTTGTGCCGGGGGGTTCGATCGCGCCGGCTTTGAATGTGCCAACGATTCCTTGGGTGCATGATTTGATAATTTTTGAGCATCCGGAGTTTTTTGATCAATCATGGTTGCAGAGGCGGATTACCACATATCTTTTTAAAAAAGGATTAAAACGCGCGCCGGCTATCCTAGCGGTTTCAGAATATACGAAGTCACAAATCGTGAAACTGCTTAAAATCGATTCTCGAAAGATTATAGTAACTTATGAGGGCGGTGATACCTCAATTACCAATCACCAACCCACTACGCAAAAGCTTCGAGGTTTAAAATTACCGATTACCAATTATAAAAAGGAGGCGAAGCAGTTTTGTGAGCGGGAGCTGGGGTTGACGAGGGATTTTGTGTTGTGTTTGGGGACTGTGGAGCCCAGGAAGAATGTGGCGATGTTGATGAGAGCATGGAAAACAGCCAAGCGGAAATCTGCGAATGCGCCGGATTTGGTTGTGGCCGGAGCTAATGGTTGGAAGTTTGAGGATGTTGAAGAAGAGATTAAAAACCTTACAGCGATAGAGAGTCAGTTTTTTCATCGCTATAAAAGCTTAACCGAAGATCAGAAAAGAACGTTGCTACTCGCGGCAACCATGGTCATGGTACCATCTTTGGATGAGGGTTTTGGGCTTGTGGCTTTAGAGGCGATGCAAGCCGGTACGCCTGTTGCGGTTAGTGATGCAGGAGCCTTGCCGGAGGTTGTTGGTGAGGCTGGGATGGTTATCGATGCAAAAGATGAGGAATCTTGGGCTTCGGCTTTTTTGACCTGTGTTACAGATGACATGGCTTGCAAGTTGAGATCGGAAATGGGGTTTAAACAAGCGGATAATTTTAGCTGGGAGAAAAGCGCGGATATTGTTTATCAAACTTTAAAATAAAACTTAGCGCTAAGTCTTAGTAATTGAAGAATGAGGAGGTTGATAAAATTAAAACCCTTGGCGATGGCGGCTTTTGATTTTTTTCTTGGTTTTTTCGATTGCTGTGTCGAGGTCGATTTTATAGTGATTAGCGATTGTAGAGAGTGCAATTAATACATCGCCCATTTCGCCTTCGAGATCAACAACAACGTTTTTGCGTTTTTTATTGCCACTCGATTTTCGAATAGCTTCGGCCATTTCTCCGAGTTCTTCAAAGAGAAATATAAGTTGTAGGTGAGGATCAGGCTTTTTCTTGGAAGATTTTTCCCAATCACTTTTTACCCAATTTTGTAAATCCTTTAATGTCATAGGATTATATTTTAACTTAGAATAAATTTTAATGCCATTTATCAAGTTTAGTTTTTCTTGCTTGGTTAGTTTTTTAATTGAGGCTTCACGTTTTTTTGCGGAGGATTCCGTGTAGCCGGCTTCGGTCCAGATGAATTTGACGGGGAGGCGGCATCTTGTGTATTTGGAGGCTTTGCCTAAGTTGTGAGCTTGTAAGCGATGGTCGAGATTGGTTGTTATACCGGTATATAAGGATCTATCCGCACAACGGAGTATGTAAATGTGCCAATTGTCTCGCTTTGGGGGAATAAATTTTTTATCCGGATTGTTTTTTGGTTTCAGCATGAATACAGTATAACAAAAAATCCGAGTTTTCGGATTCTTTTGGTAGCGAGGGTGGGGATCGAACCCACGACCTCGGGCTTATGAGTCCCGCGCTCTAACCAACTGAGCTACCTCGCCATATGTTCAATTACCAATTACCCCATTACGTCCTACGGACTTCGAGGAGCAAGCCAATTAACAATTAACAACTTATTGGGTCACGACTTTTATGTATGAGCCGGCTGTTGACTGTTGACAGAGTATTAAGGACGGGAAATTTGGTGGATTGCCGATCCGTAAGACTTTGTGGATGATAACCAATATTCACATTTTTGGCAATATCACGGAAAACGCCTGAAATTACAGGTTACTTTTTGTAACTTATTTTTGACAATTCAACCATTGACAAAGCCCGATATTTTGCTACAGTAAAAGAACAGTACCTTTCAAAGCTACTTGCGAAATGAGGCAACCATGACAGATACAAGCTTGCGGTTTTTGAGCAAAGCCTGGATAGAGAAAAACGGGATGTTTCAAATCAATATAACACCCCGCGGTGGAATGGAATTTGTTCATACCGGTTTTCGGCGGCGCAACCAACTTGATCCGGAAACCGTATTCGGTGATAAAGATGATTATCGCAAATATCGTTCGCGATTTCAGAATTTGTTGCCTGCGCATTTGGGCCATGATTTTGAACAGTGTACCGTTTTTTATCTGGATGGAGCGGGAAAAGTTTTGGGGAGTATCAATTTTAAAAATTGGATATTCGACCATGGTACGGAAAGAATGGTGCTGGCAATAAATGAAGGCAAAGCGATACGATTGTGTTTGCCGCCCATGAGCCAACATGTGGTGCCGCGCGGTACAGAGCAAATATCTTTTCGGTTCGAATGGATCGGAATCGATATGAAGATTTGCAAGTACAGCATCAGTGCGCAAGTGAGCAAGGATTTGCGCACAATGTTCGGTTCGGATTTGCGGCGTACGCATCCATCGGTCAAAAAAGTTTCTGCCAGGTAGGTAAATTCTCGACAGCAATTGCTGTCTTTTTTGTATTTTTTTACCGTGCTTGACAGGCATGCCTGTCAAGCACAGTAAAAAAACAAGCACGAAAAAGTCATGAGACAAAAAATCCGCCACGCGTGTGGGGATTGGGGATGATATATCGTTCTGCTTTGATTGCCGGCAGGTCCCGTAAAATCCGATATTCATCGGATAACGGGACAATAAAAAATCCACCACGCGTGTGGGGATTTTTTATTGGTTGCGGGGGTGGGACTTGAACCCACGGCCTCCAGGTTATGGGCCTGGCGAGCTGCCAACTGCTCTACCCCGCGCCGCTGTAATATCCAATAATCAACAAAACAATAATCAATATTGATTGAAACAAATATATATGGGGTGAGGAGATTTGTCAAGGAATTATGCCCAGGAAGCGCAAAAAGTGCCATAATTTGAGCCCTTGTTTTATTGGTTCGTTTTGCGTAAAATGGTTGCACTTATATGGCTCGTATTATCGGTATAGTAAATCAGAAGGGGGGAGTTGGTAAAACGACCACGGCCGTCAATTTGGGCGCGTATTTGGCGGATCAGGGCAAATTTGTTTTGATTGTAGATTTGGATCCGCAGACTAATGCCACATCCGGTATTGGTGTTGATGTTGGCGCCATAGAGCGCAGTGTATACGACGCCATGCTAAATCGCGTTTCCATGCGCGATATCATACAACCCACCATGCACGAAACATTACGGGTGGCTCCGGCTACGTCGGCGCTTGCAGGTTTAAACGCCGAGCTTCCGCATATGGATGAAAAGGAATTCAAGTTGCATGACGCACTGCGAGAAATCAGAAATGATTATGATTACATTTTAATAGATTGTCCGCCGACCTTGGGTTACATAACTTTAAATGGAATCGTGGCATCAGACGAGATTTTGATACCCGTACAAGCGGAGTATTTCGCTCTCGAAGGTTTGGCGGATTTATTGCAAACTTTGCAATTGGTAAAAGATCGTATTCGCCCGGATATCAAAATATTGGGTGCGGTTTTAACCATGTACGATAAAAGATGCAAACTTTCGAATGATGTTTTGCAAGAGTTATATAAATATTTTCCAAATAATATTTTCCGATCGGTTATACCGCGCAGTGTAAGGTTGGCCGAAGCGCCATCGTTTGGCAGGTCGATTGCGGCTTTTGATGCCAATAACCCCGGAGCCAAGGCCTATGAAAGGCTGGCCAGAGAAGTTGTGGGAACCGAAGCGTTCGCATCACCAACTCCACCAAAAATATGATAATGAAAAGACAATCAGGTTTGGGCCGCGGTTTGGGCGCGCTTATACCGCAAAAGCAAAACGAGGCTGTTGTACAAAGAGCTGTACATGATGATGCGAGTTTTACCGATGATGACACTCAGCCGATCGTTCCGGATGCACCGTTAAAAATTTTAGATGACGGGCAAAGGGTTTACCGCTTGCCGATTGAACAAATTGTTCCCAATTCCAAACAACCGCGTTTGCTTTTTGATCATGATGGTTTGGAGGAGCTGGTGGCTTCGATTAAAGAGCACGGAGTTTTACAGCCGATTATTGTGCGCAAGCTGGATGAAGATGATTATGAATTGATTGCCGGCGAGCGCCGTTTGCGCGCGTCCAAGTTGGCGGGATTGGATACGGTACCGGCCATTGTTCGAGCTGCGGACGAACAAGAAAAGTTGGAGTTTGCGATTATCGAGAATGTTCAGCGCAGGGATCTTAATGCCATTGAAGAAGCCAGAGCTTATGCCCAACTCAAAGATGAATTTGGTTTAACTCAAGAAGATGTTGCCAAAAAAGTGGGTAAAAGCCGTTCACAAGTGGCCAACATAATCCGTTTATTGGATTTGGAGCCCGAAATTCAAGAAGCTTTGTCTTACGGTAAAATTTCACAATCCAATGCGCGTACGCTTTTGGGCATACCGGATAGGGAGGAGAGACTCAAGCTTTTTCACCAAATGGAAAGCGGAAAGTTTACGGTGCGCCAAGCGGAGTCAAAGATACCGGCGGCCAATAAACGCCCCAAAATCATTGATCCCAATTTGCTTGAACTTGAGGCCAAACTGCGAGCGTATTTTGGCGGGAGAGTATCGGTAAAACGCAAACCGGAGGGTGACGGGGAGATAAGAATCGAGTTTGGCAGTGATGAAGATTTGCAGAGGATATTGAATCGGATGCAAAGATCTGAGTAAGCTCCGGTATAGGAGATGTTGGTGAAAAAATGAATTACTAGCGAGCGGATTAAGTAATAACTGAAAATTAACCATAAAATATTATGCAAACTTTTGAAAACGAACCATCAAATAACGAAATTGTAAAAGAAATCAGCGTAAATAATTTTTTAAGATGGAATGAAGCGTTGAAAAGCAAAGATCCAAAAAAGGTTGCCGAGCTTTATTCCGATAATGTCACTTTTTTACCGACAGCATCAGGAGATTTTAAAAGAGGCGAATCGGGCGCTGAAGAATATTTTGAGCATTTTTTGGAGAAAAATCCGGTTGGAGAAGTTGTGCAAGAAGAAGTTCAGGTTTTAGGATCCGATTGTTATTTAAGTTCCGGAATGTATAACTTTGAAGTTGGGCCGGAAGAAGCAAGGAAATTGATAGAGGCGAGATTTTCTTTTGTATGGAAAAAAGATAATGCGGGAAACTGGAAAATCGCGCACCATCACTCCTCGGTGAGACCAAGTAATTGAGCTTATGGTTTTTTACAATACCTTGAAGTAAAAGACCACCGGCAGTAACGCCGGTGGTTTTTATTTTTTCTTGATGGATCCGGGGATGATGTCTTTCAGCCAGCCGGCGATGCCCATGCGCGCATATTGCCGGATTTTAGATCGGGCGTGGCGGGTTTTGGCGAATTTGAGCCAATCGGGGTTGGGGGATTTACGGGATTTATCGGTGCGGATTTCCACAATGTCGCCGGATTTAAGGGGTTGATCGAGAGGGTGAATGGCATCGTTGACTTTGGCGGCGACACAAGTGTTGCCTACATCGGTGTGGATTTTGTAAGCAAAATCTATCGGGGTGGAATCCTCGGGTAAATCGATAACATCGCCTTTGGGCGTGTAAACAAAGATGTGATCGTTAAAAGCGTCCAATTTCATTTCTTCGAGCGATTCCAGAAAGGATTTGGGATTCACGATATCGGCTTGAACATTGGCGACTTGATTCATCCAATCGAGCTGGTTTTCGTCGATCATTTCTTTGATGCGCTCTTGGCCAACCTGCATCATTTTATGCTCGTCGTAAGCCCAATGGGCGGCGATTCCGAATTCAGCGGCTTCGTGCATTTCTTTGGTGCGGAATTGAAATTCAACAATTGCGCCCCGATCATAAAAGACGGTGGTATGCAAAGATTGATAACCGTTGGGTTTGGGCTGGGAGATATAATCTTTAATACGGCCTTTAAGCGGTGTCCAGCGCGAGTGAATAACACCAAGCGCCGCATAACAATCGGCGGTTGTGGGCATAACACAGCGAACGGCCGTGAGGTCGTAGATTTTGGTGATATCGCGATTATATTTTAGGAGTTTGCGATACAGGGAATAAAGATGTTTCTGCCGGCCGTGGACGGTTACGTGGGGGATGCCGGTTCCGTGAAGCTCTTCTTTGGTTTCCCTGATTACTTTTTCGATTTGCGGTTGTTTGAGTTGCATGGATTCGCCGGCCAATTCTTTGGTCCAGGCGTACTCTTTGGGCATGACCCAGCGGAATGCCGCATCTTCCAGCTTGCCTTTGATATCACCCATGCCCAAGCGATTGGCGATTGGCGCGTAAATTTCGAGGCTTTCCAAGGCGATGCGATAGGCTTTTTTTTGCGGGATGCAATCCAAAGTTTCCAAATTGTGCAAACGGTCGGCGAATTTGATGATAATAACGCGCACATCGCTGGCCATGGCCATAAACATTTTACGTAAATTTTCGATGTAGCGTTCGACGCCTCGATATTTGATTTTGCCGACTTTGCAGATGCCGTTTACCATGCTGGCGATATCCTCGCCGAATTCATCTTTGATTTGATCCAGTGTGATTGGAGTATCCTCGGCCACATCGTGCAAAAGGCCGGCGGCAATCATGTTATCCGGAACATGCATGCGGGCGAGGTTGATGGCCGTGTGCAAAGGGTGGATTATGTAGGGCTCGCCGCTCATGCGCAATTGGCCTTTGTGCGCGCTATCGGCAAAAGCGAACGCGCGCTCCAAAAGAGCAACATCCGCGTGGGGGCGGACTTCTTTGACGGCTTGAATCAAGTCGTCGAGTGTTGCTAACTTTTCCGGCATATCAAGTGATACTACGATAGGATTATAGCAAGAAAAATGCAAGCGGGGAAAGGATCAAAAAAATTCAAAATGAAAGAATGAAGAAATGAAAAAAATAAATAATGAAGAAATGAAAGAATGAGAGGATTGGGGTTCTGATGAAATAGGAAATAGAAAAACCCGCCCTTTGATTGACTCGGGGCGGGTGGTTAGAGGTTTGTGCGGAGAGGCCGTTGTTACTCGGTCGCTCCACTCTTCAGAGCGACCCCGACGGCTTCGAGCTTGAAGCCTGTGTCGCGGGCGCGGGTGAGGTGCGGTTTGGCAAGCTCGGTATAGGTCACCAACTCACCGGATTTGAGATAGCGGCGGCGGGAACCCGGGCGCGAGATCTCGCGCCAATAGATGCGCGCCGGCCCCTGCTTGGTATTCAGCATCCCATATTGCTGGGCCTCGGAGAACCAGATCACCCGACCCTCACCTTCCGAAATACCGTTTAGTTTTTTCGCGCCATCGGCCGGAGGTTTTGCCTCGTTGATGGCTTTGATGGGCGGCAGCGCTTCGAAAGCCTCACCCTTCAGGACTCTGTTTAGCAGAGTGATGAAGGGCGGCCAACCGGGGCGCTTGCCATCGGCGAGGTAGGTGGGGCAGATGACCGACACTCCACTGCGATAGCAGCGGAACGGGGTGTACATCTTTTCCAACGTGAGGAAGAACTCCCCATCCTGGCAAACAACGGCGATACACCAAAGCTGGTAATAGCCGTTGCCCAAACCCTGCAATAACCGAATGTTGTTGTTTGGGTATTTGCTCGTGAGATGCCCGTGCATCTCGCTCTCCGTGATGGGCACACTGCGCCGAAAGACGCGAGTACCCGGAGGGAGTTTGCACGCGGGGTCATCCTCGTCCCCGGGTTTCAAGTGCCAATCCCGCGACGGTGTGACGTCCGCGTTCTCGGTAACATTGAAACCGTAGGCCTCAATACCCGGATCCACGACGATTTCGATAAGGACGGATTTCCAGGGAAGATCGCCCAGGCAGCCGTCTGCATCGATTTCGATCGGGGTGGGGTTAGTTTGGCTGTAAAGTGAAATTGAGATGCCTTTGGGTGCGTCGGAAAGAACGTTCATTTTTTTGCTCCTTTTGTTAGCAAAAAACCGTTGAAAAATTCAGCCCAGATTGCTGAATGGCTCAATATAGCATAAAAAGAGAGAAATGTCAATACCGGCAATTATTGAAAATGGTGATGATTATTAAAAACTTTGATTAAATTAATTTGAAAATAGGGTTGATCACGGACCGTTTTGGAGCCTGTTAATGGCTTAAGCATCAACAGATTTGCTGTTAAGACAGTGTATTTGGTGGTAAAATATGTAGCATATGAAGGGTCAAAACGTTGCCAAAGAAATGATAGGTTCCGAGGAAAAAGCCGCTCGTAAAGAGACCGGTTTCAAGATGAGCGATTTGCCGGCGGGTAAGGTTTTGGAGATGTTACGGAGTAAAATTGCGAGCGAGGCCAATCAAGATAAAGAACAGATTGAGGCAGTTGGAGGAACGGTGAATAATCCGGAGATCCGGGAAGTTAATCAGACTGCGGAACATGCATTGGATCAGAATGTGGAGTCTGTGGAGACCGGGCTTTCGGGCATTTTGGAAAAAGCCGCGGAACCGGGTTCGGATCGGGAGATGCAAGAAAACAAGGATCATCTGGTTCAAGAGGCCATGATGTTGGTAAACGATGCAGAAGAAATTTTGACGCAAATCAAAAGTTTGGCGAGTATGGTGGAAGATATAATCGCGACCGGGGGCATGGTGCCGAAAAGTTTGCGTAAGATGTTGCAAAGTTATGAAGAAGGGGAGAGTTTGTTTGGCGGGCTTTTTGAGACATTAAAAGATAAAGCCGCGGAAATAGCATCTGCAGGCATAACCGAAGAAGCTCTTAAAAAGCAAACGGAAGATCTGCAGGATTTATCTTTACAGATTAAAGAGATGAGGGAATCTTTGTATGGTGAACTTGAGGGAAAACTTATGGCATTAAAAAACGATGCCGAAAAGATGGCCGAGAGAGGCGATTTTGAGTTTGAGGGAGCTGTGCAAAGAATTGAATATTTGAATGAAGCATTTTTTGAGAGCGTGGATGATCTTACGCGTGCTTGTGGAAATGTTGGAAAAAATGATCAGCCGATGAAAAATGTATCAACGGAGAAAATCGTGGAAACAAAAGAAACCATAACCGAAATGCAACCGGATACAAGATTAGCCGCCTCTACAGTGCCGGATACGGATGTGGGGTTAACATCGGAGGCGGTGAATACGGAAGAAGTTGATAAGGGGTGGAATGAGGAGCCGGCCATAAACGGCACGGTGCCGGATACCATGGTTCCAAGGAAGACTTTGAGAGGCGGGTTTCAGCCAATAGTTATCGAAGGCGGGAAAGGTAAGACTGAAATTGCGGAGCTTGGGCCCACGGGGACTCTGATTGGTGATGCGGAGGAGATGGGATTGGAACCAAAATCACATCAAATACCGGAATTGTTAAAAGATGTTCCGTATCCAAGCCCTGATGATAGAATAAATACAATTGGTGAGGATTATTTATCTCCGGAGGAAATGAGGGATTTTGGTGAAGTTCCTGTTGGCATGACACTACCCGAGGTTGTAAGAGAAATAAAAAGCAGTATTCCGGAGGAGCTGAAAAATGCGGATAGAGCCGAGTTGGAATTAAGGAAGGAAGCTTTGAAAAATTTACCTTATATTGAATCAAAAAATACTCAAGAAGTTACAAATTGGCGCGATGCTGTGTCTGAAGGCTTTAAAGAGGTGGAAGTAACAGATATTGTTGGTAGTGTCTCGGGAGCATTCACAAATTGGTCTACAGAGTATGAGATGCGTAGCGGACGGATTGTAGATGTGGCGCAAAGTTTAATTAAAGGTAATAATTTCGCGGTTGATAGAGTCTTTCATATAAACGAAGCGCCTCATGAAAGAATAAAATTGTTGAGACTATCGGGCCCTAAGGGAGATATTTATATCGTTAAAGACGGTACGCACAGAGTGGCAGGCGCCAAATTAGCTGAAGTTAAACAGATCCCCGCAGAAATAGAAAATATTACCGAGGCGACCAAAGCGAAAACGCTGGATTTATTAAGAAAATTTGAATGGGAAAAAGCTATACAAAACGGTTTGATTGACGGGGAAGTTACAGAAGAAATGGTAAATGGAGAGAAGGTATATGAACTAAAAATTAAAAAACAAGTATTACCTTGGGCTGATTTATCGTTAGATAATTTTGTAAAAATGAATCAGGCTTATGAGATAGCGCATCCGGGTGCATTGGATGAAATTAAGTCTTTAAACTTGGGATTGGTAATTCCGAAAAGTGTACTTTTAGATCAAAATTTGTTTAGAAAATATTTGGCGGGAGAAAATGATATAAATATTCAAGAAACAGAAGGTGTTAGCCTTAGAGATGCTGTAGAGGAGGATGTGGAAGAAAATGAAAGAATGAAAGAATTAAAAAATGCAGAGGAGCCATTAAGCTTGAGAGAGTTGATGGAGAGTGAGGGAGAAGAAGAACCTGCGGTTACCGCGATTGTACCGGAGGCGGGAGGGGAAAGTTTACGGGATGTTATGGATGTCGAAAATCAAAAAAAAGAGAAGGAGAGGGAGCTTATGAATTTGTTAAAGGCATTTGAAGGTGCCGATGAAATAAGTGACGAAGATCGTAATAAAATTGTGGCGGAAGGAGAACGTTTGTTGGATGTTTATACGGATGAATATGGTAAAGAAGAGCGTCAAAAATTGGCGGAAAAATGGGTTGATAGATTTGTGGAGTTATTGGATGCGGCCAAAGCAAAAAGTACCAGCCCGTCCGTGGAAGCAAAATCGTCGCGTTTGGTTGAGGGAGCCATAGCTGCGGCCGGTGTGGCCGCCGTGGCTAATGCGGTGGAGACCGGTCTCGAGACTTTACGCGAGGGGAATCCTTACAGAGATATTGGAAATGATGGCGAATCTTGGGAAGAATTGGTTTTTACGGATGGGTTCATGAGAGAACATTGGAATGCTTTGACGGGAGATGAACAGAATGAACTTTTAGACTTACAAGTGAGTATAACCGAACAAGAGGATAAGCTGGTTCAGCTTCAAGACGCCAAAAATACTATGGAGCGTGCATTTCGCGCTGAGTATGGCGATCAGTTTGAAGTGAACGCAAGAGCGCAAAAAACTTTGCGCGAAAAGGCCAACCAAATGGCAAAGATCGAAACTTTGATATTGAGAGATAAGAATGCGATGGAAAGAATAAAACAGGTGGGCAAGGATAGGGTTAACAATAAAAATAAAGATGCTCGAAATGCGGTGGATGAGTACGCTGAAGCGAGAATTAAAGAAAAAGCTTGGGAGAATGAAGAATTTCCGGCAAAAACTTCTTGGTGGAAAGAGCATCCAAAATTACGAACTGCGGCAATTGGCGGAGGCGTGGTTGCGGGAGCTGGTTTGTTTGCCGGCGCGTGGCTTGCGTCCAAGTTGCTAAAGCCGCTCTTTCATCCGTTTAAAACTTTGGAATTTTTAGGTAATGCCACCGAGAAATTTTTTGGATTTTTAGATCGGTCCATCGTTAAAGGCGATCCCATCGGTGCAATCTCGGATTCGGTGAAAAGCGCGGAGAAATTTTTTGGAGAAAAGATGCGCAGATCGGAAGAAAAATCGAAGGGTAAGGGCGGGAAGGGGGTCAAGTATTCGACAACCGAATAATAAATATTCACCAAATATAAATCAAGATACAAAAATACCAAACAGCGATCGAGCGCAGTGTTTGGTATTATTTGTTTGAATTTGGTGAATATTTGTGAAGTATTTGCAAGATTACTCGAGTTCGATTGTTGTTTTGTATTTGCAATTATCTTTATCGGGGCAGTAAATTGTTTTGCCGCGTTTGACCAGTGTCGGGTAGCCGCAAGAAGGGCAGGGTTCGCCGGTTGGTCTGTCCCAAAAAGCTTGGTCGCACTCGGGGTAGCGGTTGCAGGAAAAGAACAATTTTCCGCGTTTGGATTTACGCTCTAAAATTCGGCCTTGTTTGCATTTGGGGCAAATAACATCGTTGCCGTTTTGATCCAGAGCCGGGATTTCGATATTAACTATGGTTTTGCACTCGGGATATTTGGAGCAGGCCAGAAAGGGGCCAAAGCGACCGACTTTTTTAACCATCGGCGCTTGGCAGGCCGGGCATTTTTTATCTGTGGGTTCGGGTTCGGGAAGCGCTTCTTGGCCGGCCATGGGGCGGGTGGATTTACATTCGGGGTAACCGGTGCAGGCCAGGAATTTGCCAAAGCGCCCGTGTTTTACGGCCATTGGTTTGCCGCATTTATCGCATAATTCACCCTCCGCATCTTTTTGGGCGACTGAATCCAATTCAGCTTCTTGCTTTTCGAGCTGCATGTGAAACGGGCCGTAAAAAGCTTGAATAAGCGGGCGCCAATTCATATCGCCTTCGGCCACATGGTCGAGCGAGCTTTCCATGCGCGCCGTAAAATCCACATCAACTATATCGGGGAAGCGTTGTACCAACATATCAGTTACTTCGGTGGCGATTTCGGTAGGCACCAAGCGTTTTTTGTCGTCTCTTTCAATATAACCGCGATCGATAATGGTGGAAATGGTGGGGGCGTAGGTGCTTGGGCGGCCAATGCCGTTTTCTTCCAATGCTTTAACCAAAGTGGCGTCGCTGTAGCGGGCGGGAGGTTCGGTAAAGTGCTGAGAACCCTTAATGTCTTTGATTTCCATCTTTTCACCATCGGAGACATCGGGGAGCAGTTTGTCTTTTTCTTGATCCGGATAAAGCTTAAGATAACCCTCTTTAACAACTTGTTGCCCGGTGGCGCGGAAGTTGTAATCGCCTCCGGTTATATCGATGCGGGTGGCGTTTAATTTGGCATCCACCATTTGCGTTGCAACGGATCTCTGCCAAATCAGGGTATACAAACGCAACATGTTTTTATCCAAATAATCTGTAAGGCTCTCGGGTGTGCGCATCGGGTCTGTGGGGCGAATTGCTTCGTGGGCTTCTTGCGCGCCTTTGGATTTGGTTTTGAAAACGCGAGGTTTATCCAGAGTCATTTCCTTGCCGTAAGTTTTTTCGATATGGGCGGTGGCATCTTCGATAAATTTTTGCGAGAGATTCAAGCTATCGGTACGCATGTAGGTGATTAAACCAACCGAACCCTCGGAACCGATCTCCATACCTTCGTACAGTTTCTGCGCCAAGGTCATGGTTTGCTTGGCCGAGAATCCCAATTTGTTGTTGGCTTCTTGTTGCAGTGATGACGTGGTGAAAGGCGCGGGCGGTGCTTTGCTTTTTTCTTTTTGCTCGATGCTTGTGATCTTAAAAGATTCTTTTTTGCAAGCCTCGATGATTTCATCGGCTTGTTTACTATCTTTGATTTCCATTTTATCCAGAGTTTTTCCTTTGATGCTTTGCAACTTGGTTTCCAACGATTGTTGTTTGGTATTCAAAAAATTACCCTCAATACTCCAGTATTCCTCGGGTTTGAATTCTTGAATCACGCGCTCGCGCTCCACTATTAACCTCACCGCAACGGATTGAACACGCCCGGCCGAGAGGCCGCGTTTCATATGGCGCCAAAGGAAAGGGGAGAGTTGGTAACCCACCAAGCGATCCAAAACACGACGCGCTTGCTGTGCGTCCACCAATTTCAGATCCAAAGCGCGGGGATTTTTAACGGCGTTCAATATCGCTTCTTTGGTGATTTCATGAAAAGTGATGCGTTTTAATTTTTGCGGATCTTCATCCAAGATCTGTGCCAAATGCCAACTAATGGCCTCTCCTTCGCGGTCTTCATCAGTTGCGAAATAAATTTCATCCGCTTTTTTGGCGATATCTTTAAGATCTTTAACTTTTGCCTTGTGCTCACGGGGAATAAGGTATTGGGGCTCAAAATTATTTTCAACATCAACACCGAGTTTGGATTTTGGTAGATCGCGAACATGACCCATGGAGGCCATGACTTTGTAATCTTTGCCCAAAAATTTGGTAATTGTTTTGGCTTTGGTAGGGGACTCAACGATGACAAGTTTCATATTCTTTTAAGTCTATAAAGTCTATCAAGTCGAAAGTCTATCAAGTCGAATGATGGAATTTGGAATTTAACTTAGAGTGTATTATTTATATTTAAAAAATAGTGATAGAAAGTAAGATATCAGAGATAAGGAGATGCAACAAGCGAGTTTAATAAAAATGGCTAAATTTAGCCAAAAAAATACAAGTGATAAAATCAGCTACTATTATTAATAATAAGAACTAAAAGTAGTAGTACTTAGTCGTAGTGGGGTGTTCGTCTGTTATGTTGCCAAAGGCGGAACTGAAGCAAAAGCTGACTCAGATCCGCTTACAGCGACGGTACGGGCGAATATTACACTTCGACATTCGACTGCGAGGGGAGCGGCGAGATTCGCACCTTACGTTGATGGCTTGCTAAGCAACGCCCGGCCGGTTGGGGTTAACTCATACGTTTGGTTGCCGGAGTCTGTTAGGGCGTTTGCCAGTTCCAAGCTCATGCAGGTGGAGGCAATGGAAGCGGGGGAGGTGTTTAGGTGGCGGGAGAGATCGTCGACGTGGATAGGTGTGCGGCAGAGGTCCAGGATGTTGCGTTCGTCCATACTTAATTCGCGAGCCAAGGTTGAGGTTGACGGTTTTAACTCCGGCGGCGAATCTAAAATATCGGATGCGCTTTCGCAGATTGATGCACCTTTTTTAATGAGGTCGTGAGTACCGTGGCTGCCGCCGCTTGTGATTGGGCCGGGGACGGCAAAGACATCGCGGTTTTCATCGAGTGCGTTTTTTGCGGTTAGTACGGAACCGGATTTGAGGTCCGCTTCCACTACCACCGTTGCTTTGCAGAGGCCGGCGATGATGCGATTACGTTGGGGGAAATGGTGACGCAGGCCTTGGGTTTTTGGAGGAAACTCGGAAATTATCGCTCCGCCGCTTAGCAAGATTTGTTCGGCGAGGTTTTTGTGGGATTCGGGGTAGATAGAAGCTTCGTCGATGCCTGATCCGAGAACGGCGATGGTTTTGCCCCCTGCATCGAGCGCGGCTTTGTGCGCGGCGCCATCGATACCAAGTGCTAAACCGGAGACGATGCCCGCACCGCGTTCGACCAAGCCCGCTACAATGAGTTTTGTAGCTCGTTCACCATAGGTACTCATTTTACGAGTGCCGACTACGGCAACCCAAGGCCGGTTATCCATAGGTGCACCGCGCCAGAAAAGGCAACCGGGAGGTGAATGTGTTTGTTTTAAAATTGCGGGATATTTCGCGTCCCATGGCAGGATGAAATCGATGCCCGCTTCATCAACTTGTTTTTGTAAATCCACCAAATCCACATTCTCCCGCCATGCACAAAATTCTTGCGCAATTTTTTCGCTAAAGCCCGCCTGCACCAGATTTTTTTGGCCGGCTTGCCAAGCCTTATCGCCGGATTCAGTGCCAAAGAAATTGTGCAGTTTCGCTAAGCTCACCGGGCCGGTTTTTTCGAACCAAGCCAGCCCAAGCCAGCCCAAGCGAGAAGGATTCCAGGGGGTGTTGACAACTTCGGTGATATTTTGATAAGACATACACAACTTCTTTGTAAAATTGTGAAACTTTCAAAGATACTATTCAACTCCTCTTCGACAAGCTCAGAGTCGCTCATAGCCTTCGGCAAGATACAAACTATGAATAATTTGCTTCTTTGAGATTTTGGAAAGTTTAGCTAAGACCGTTTTTATCTGCTTGCGGGCGGTTGCCTCGGGGGCGCCCCTCCAATCCCGTTACATTCGTTTCGCGGGCAGTTAGAAGCGGTTTTTATGTACCTTGATTGATCAAGATTGATCATGATTATAATTCTGATTAGCAGGATTATTTTTTTATTGTTTTTTAGACAAGGGGTAACTTAAAGTCTATCAAGTTCGTCAAGCTGAAAGTCAATCAAGCGGGTTTTATGAGCTTGATGGACTTGATAGACTTTATGCTTGATGGACTTTTTTGTGCGAGTTCCACTTGTTCATCGCTTCCATTGTGCCGAGGTTTGCCCAATCGGTTATGGCGGAGTTGGAATCTTTGATTACTTTTTTGATCAGTTTTAGATCTTCGCTTGCCGGTTTTTCCAATACCCATTGCTTGGGAGCGGGACCGGGTTTGGGAGGTCTGCCGACTCCGATGCGGAGACGGGGGAATTTTTTACCGGTTAAATCATAAACTGAACCGACGCCGTTGTGGCCGGCTGCACTGCCACCGTTTGTGAATGTGAAACAACCGGGTTCCAGGTCGAGCTCATCGTGGACAATTAAAATGTTATCGGAGGGGATTTTATAATATTGCGCGATAGATAGAACGCTTTCACCGCTTAAGTTCATGAAGGTTTGCGGTTTGGCGAGTATTGCGGGTATGCCGCCCAAGCTGGTTTTGGTGATAACGGCTTTGTGAACTTTAGATTGCTTCCACTCGGCACCAAGAACTTCCGCCAAATTATCCATAACCCAAAAACCGGCATTGTGCCGAGTTTTTTCGTATTCTTTCCCGGGATTCCCGAGGCCGATAATCAATTTCATGAGTATAATATAAAGCAATAGATAAACAAACTCAAGATGCTTTGGTATAAACTCACCCCAGCCCCTCTCTTGAGATCAAGAGAGGGGTTCTAAAGTAACTAAGTCTAAGGCACCCCCTCGATTAATCTTATCACCGCCCCAGGCGGGATCCCGCATACGATATTACTTTTTAAAAGTTGTTGCGGGAAGAGAGGGGGCGAAGAGGGTGAGTTTAAGTTATGCTTTAATATCTGAATCCTTTTCTGCCAATTGGTTTTTTGCGGCGATGATTGCCTTTGGGCGTGGGCATGGGGGTGGAATCGAAAGCGGTGTTGACGATTACCGGGCAACCTTCGAATCCGAATTTGATACGCAATTGATTGCTTAAAAAACGCAACCAAGATTCTTGAATTTTTACTTGTTTACCGCGCAGAGTGAGCAAGAAGCGCGGCGGGTCGGTGTGAGTTTGGACTATGGATTGCACAAAAGGCGCTTTGGTACCGCTTACGGCATGAGGGGATTGTTTAGCTAAAACTTTTTTAAGAAATTTATCCAAAGCGTTATCCGTGATAATGCGATGGCGCTCCTCGTTGATTTTGAAAGCGGTTTTAATGATCTCGCTGACGCGTTGATTTTTGACCGCCGAAGTAAAGATAATCGGCGCCCAAGATAAAAACGGCAGTGCATCGCGAATGCCGGCTTCGTATTTTTTACTTGTATAGGTATCTTTGTCGGGAATAAGATCCCACTTGTTGACCACGATAATTAACCCGCGGTTGGCATCCTTCAGCAAACCCGCCAAGGTTTTATCTTGTTTGCGCGGATCCTCGGCAGCGTCCAAAATCAAAACGGCAACATCGGCACGGTAAAGCGCTTCACGGTTGCGGGTTATGGCTTCGTGCTCGATTCGCGAAGAGATGCGGGCGCGTTTGCGCATACCCGCCGTATCAATAAGCGTAACCGGTTTCTCTTGCCATAAAAAATCGGTGTCCAACGGTTCGCGGGTTGTGTGTGCAATGGGTGAAACTATGGAGCGCTCGTGACCCAGGATGGCGTTTGTGAGCGAAGACTTGCCAACATTGGGGCGCCCCATCAAGACGATTTTTAACGATTGGTTTTCGTTTGGATCCACGGGTTTTTTACCACGCTTTTCCAGATCTTCATAAATCAAATCCAATAAGTCGCCGACACCGCGGCCGTTTGAGGCGGCTATGGTAACCGGGTCGCCGAGTTTTATCTTCCAGAGATCTTTACCCAAGGCTTCGCCCAAATCACCGACTTTATCCGCTTTATTGGCCACTAATATGACATGCTTGTTAAGCACTTTTGTGCGTTCGGCCAAGGTTCTATCTTGGGGAAGTAAGCCGCTTTTTACATCAACCATAAACAAAACCAGATCCGCCTCTTTAATGGCGAATTCGGCTTGAGTAATTATCCCGCGTTCTATCGCATCCTTGGAATCCGTATCCATTCCGCCCGTATCCACGATTTCGATCATGCCGCCGCGCCAGATGCAGTGGGCGGAATTCCTGTCTCTGGTGGTGTTTGGGGTCCTTGAGACTATGGCTTGCGAGGTTTCGGAGAGGCGGTTCCACAATGTGGATTTACCAACGTTGGCACGGCCAACAATAGCGACTTTGGGGATTTTTGTTTTTTGGATACTCATGGGTTGCACTCTAGCATGGTTTTTGGAGTTTATCAAGGGTTTTGCGTAAAATTTTTAAACTCTCAAAAATCCCTTTTCGTAGGGGCAATACCTTGTGTTTGCCCGTGCCAAAGCAAAGCTGTTTAGTTACGCTACTCGCGACAGAATGGGCGAACACGAGGTTCGCACCCTACAAGGAAATGTAATTTTTGAGCTATTGCGAAGGAGTTGCGTAAGGTTGTATTAGCCCCAAACTGGATTCTCCGAGGATGACCAGGAATTGTGTTTTGGATGATGTGAGGGTTTCGGTTGCCATGTCCTCGGTTGTGATGGTGCGTTCATCCGAATCTGCGACTTCGCGGGGGGTGGCGCCCGCAATATCCGCGTCGATCAATTTTTTTAAGCGCACCAATTCTTCGGGCAAAGCACCGCCGGTTAAATCATATATGATACTGCGTTCGTAACCGCGATGTTTGGCGTTGCCGATATCCGGGACTTGATAGCCCAGGGATTTCATTTTTTGCGATACGCGAAAAGCGTAGCCCTCGTAATTGGTGCCGTTTTTTATTTCCAATACAACTTCGGCTTGGGGTTGAAGCTCTTGCTTTTCTTGTTCTTTGGTAACGAACGGGTTCCCTGCGATGGTGCGGATTTCCGACCAATCGGGTTTGCGGGGGAAAAGCATGTAAGCCCCATCCACGTTGGCGGGCACGAGTTCGCCATCCGGAGCATCGGTTAAAACGCGCATGGTGATTTTATCTTTATCCAGTTTGGTTGCCTCGGGTGCCAGGGCAATCATATCCCAAGCCGAAAGATCGCTTTGCAGGTTTTCGGAGATAACGCTGTAGAGGTCGCTGAGTTTTTTGGGGTTGGCCAGTACGCCCATGCTTAGCAGTTTGTCGCGGATGGCGTGGATAACGATTTGTTGACGGCGCGAACGCGCAAAATCCGAGCCCTCGCCATTTGTACCATGGCGCGAGCGGACGTATTTTAGCGCTTGGTCGCCATCCAAATGAGCGGGGCCTTTTTCGAAACTGATTGTTTGATATTTGTAATTGGCCGCAGGGTAGGAATTATCCACAAAACCGCGTTCTATCTCGACGTCGATTCCGCCCAGAGCATCGATGAATTTGGAAAAGCCGTTAAAATCCACACGAACCACATGATCGATGCGCACAGCCAGCAGTTTGCTTAAGGCTTCGGCGGTTTTTTCGGCGCCTTCACCCGGGTTGTTCATTTCGTAGAGCGCGTGAACCGTGTTGATTTTGCGGAATTGGCTGTTGCCGATGGGATATGCTAGGTCGCGCGGGATGGAAAGCATGGCAAACTTATTTTCTTTGGTGTCGAATGAAGCCAGGATTATGGTATCCGTCAGTGTACCTCCTTCGTGACCCTCGCCCCCCACCCCCAGAAAAAGTATGTTGATGCGATCGTCGGGAGTTTTGCCAAATGCATTTGCGCCGGCCGTTCCATCGGCGCCGGTGAACTCGCGGATTTCGGCGATGCCCGGCAGGTGGCCGAGCTCGGCAAAGATACTGGTTCCGTTGCTGGCCGCGCGATACGATGCGGCCGCGCCCAATGTGGCCAAAATGCCCACGAAAAAAGCAAAAAATACCGCGACAAACATGGTTTTTTTACGTGCGCCGCTATCGGCTGAAGTCTCTAAAAAATCAACGGCTATATCGTTATTCATGCAAACGTTGCCAATAGCAGATAGCTGATGGCGGATAGCATTTCAATTGCAATTGCTACCCGATAAGAATATCAGACAATCGATACGGTATCAAGGCGATGAATTAGCATAGCCTCTCTAAATCTCCCCTTATCAAGGGAGACTTGGAAAGACAGTTGTTGGAGCCTCCTCTTCATGAGGAGGATGTTGTGCTTTGCGGTTAGGTTGTGGATGAAAAAAAGAGTCTTAGGTGGATTTTTGTGCTACAATAGGTGCAAAGATGTTTATGCGGAGATGGTTTAAATTTAAATCAGAGAGGGAGAAATCGCTGTGGTCTTTTTTGTCTGGCCAATTATTAAAAACTAAAGGTGATTTATTGGATTCGGAGATAAAAATTAATGCCAATCGCCGGCGCATGTTTTTGACGGGTACGGTTTTGGCATTGATTGTGATTTTGTTTTTTGTTATTGAGCCCACATTCGCCGGAACAAGCGTTACCAAAACAATTGCGAATTGGGCAATAGGAATATTGGCCAAAATTGTTGTTTGGCTGGCGGAGCAATTGGGATATATTTTGATTTTTTTGATCGAGCTTTTGATAAACGTTGTTCAATATAACAATTTCGTTAAAGCAACTCCCGTGCAAATCGGCTGGCCGCTTATCCGCGATACGGTGAACATGTTTTTTATCGTGGTGGTGCTGGTTTCGGCTTTTGCCACGATTATCGGTTATCCAAAAGATTTTAATTACAAGCAGGTTTTGCCCAAATTGCTGGTAATGGCAATTCTCATAAATTTTTCCAAAACCCTCATCGGTTTGCTTATCGATTTTTCGCAGGTAATCGTGCTTACATTTGTTAACGGATTCAAACAAGCGGCAGGCGGTAATTTTGTCAGTGCTTTGGGTATTGCCAAGATAATGCGGTTAACGGCAACAACGGGCACGATCGAAGAATCGGCTGATGGTATTACATTAAATATCTCCAATGCCAATTCCACGGGCATGCAGCCGTGGAGCCTCATGAGTATTTTGGTATCCGCGATTTTTGCAATTTGGATAATCTCCATCTCCATCAGTTTGATTTTGATAATGCTGATTTTCTTTTTGGCGCGCATTATCATGTTGTGGTTTTTGCTTATCACCTCGCCGGTGGCGTTTTTTGCTTGGTCATTGCCCGGGCAGTTAAAGAACGCACTCGGTTCGTTTACAAACGAATGGTGGAGCAGGTTAAGCTCCGCGCTTGTAGGCGGGCCCACAATGGCTTTCTTTTTATGGCTCTCTTTGGCCATGGCGCAGAGGCAAGCGGATTTGGTTGGGCCAACCGGTATATATGACCCGGCCAAAGTCAGTACCGAGGTTACACAATTTCAACAATCAACCAAACAAAGCGGTCAAGTTACTCCATCGGAGTTTGGCAATCCGAATGTTTTTGCCACTTTTATTATCATGGTGGCTTTTATGCTTGTGGGCGTGCAAACTTCGGTAAAATTCGCTTCGTCGGTTGCCCCGGGCACAGAGAAGCTGGTTGGCGCCTTAGGCTCGAGCAAAGCGGGTTTTGGCTTGGCCGGTGGTGCCATGGCGGGTATGCTCGCGGGCAGAGTGGCGGCACGCGGGGCAAGAGTTGCGGGAACCGGGGTTAAAATTGCCGGTAAGGGAGCTTTGGCTGTGGGTAGAGAAGTTGAAGCAAGAACCGGATTCGTGGCCGGTCAAGCAAAAAAATTGCAAAAATCAGGAGTTTTCGCTTATGCGCCGATAAGTGTTCAGAAAGCCATTGGTGGTGTGGCGGCCGCTCCGAGTAAAGCTGCAAAAGAAAGAGCCGAGGTACTTAAGGGCATTGGCAGTACAATGACATCTTTAGAGTACGCAAAATATTTGGAAGATGAGGCCGGTAAGATGCAATTTGGCCGTAGAGAAGGAGATATAAATGGCGTACAGATGGCACAGGCTCAATTGGCAATGAGTTCGATTTATCAAGATGAACTAAATGAGAAAAATAAAAAAATCGCAAGTGACCAATTAGGCACTGACGCGAGTCCTGATGCGGTAGCCGCGCGTGCTAAAGAGCTAACCAATGAACACATTTCAGGTCAGCTGGTAAGGGCTGAGACTTTTGCGCGTGCCAGCCAGGATGAGGACATGATTAAAAAGATCAAAGAAATGCGCGAGAAGAACCCCGCATTGGCTGAAGCGGGTACCAAGCGGGCGGAACAGGCTAAGAGAGATGCTTCGGATACTCAAAGTGAAAGAAAGATAAAGCCGGAAGCTTTTATGGATGCAACTTATGCTTTGAATTACGCACATGCGAAAAAGTGGATAGATGACGAAGGTAGAAAAGTTGTTGGCGCGGATAATGATCCGGAGTTTAAGAAATTCATGACCGGAAAACAAGGGCAATATATGAGTGCGCATATGGAATATGCGCGTACTGAAGCCGGTAAAGCACAAGTCAAACAAATTATAACCGGCAAAAATGCGGCAGGTGCAAAAGTTGCCGATGAAGCGTATAAAGCGTCGAATTACACCATTAACGTCTCTAAAGACGGCGAACAATTCCATGTTGTTCAGAACCAGAATTTCAGTGCAACAGGTGTTGCCAGGGAGGCGTCCACTTCGGGCAGATTTGATAAGACTACAAAGGATCCGGAGGTTATATTGAAACATGCGGATGACAGATCCAAACAGTTGATTAACAATAACATGGGTGCATTGGGACAAGTCAGAGATGAGAATGGACAAGTTCGTTCCGCATCCGTATCGGATTTGGGAAGGCAGATCAGCCCCAAGGTGGCGCAAAATTTGGGAATGCAAGTAGCAGCATTGCAAGCCGAGCGTGATCGTGGGGATGACAAAGAAAATATCATCAAACATCGGTCGGAAATTGCGCAAGAATTTTTACAACACGATATATCGGCCACAGCTTTGTTTGGGCATGATGCCAAGAGCGGCGACTTTGCCGACGATGAAGGAAAAGAAGCATTCAAACGAACAGTAGAAGAACTATCGAGAAAAATTTCTGAAGAAGGTGATTATGGGCAAGAAACAATGAGTGCGCTTTCATCACTGGCAAAACAAATGGGTACCAAGGGTGATGGATTCAAGATTATGCAACAGGCCATGAGTAATATGAACCAAGGACAGATTTTGAATGCGATGAATGCGGGAATGCCGGAGCAAAAGAAGAATGTCCGAAATATGTTCATGAATGTTGTGGCGCAAGCTGATAGGGATATGGAAGATGGTTTAAGTAATACGCCGGCAATGAAAATCAGGGAGTCGGCAATTAAACCGCCGCCGCCGGGAAGCCCGGGTGATGATTTTAAGACGGCTTCGGCGGTACATCGTATTTTGTTTGAGGGTAAATAATCTATGCAGCAGAGGAAGATCTATAAACGATTTATTGATTTGCCCCAGGGGGTGCAGGATTTTTTTATGGAAACCGCAGACGCGGTTTATACGGATTTAATAGACAGGCAAAAATTATCGCAAGAAATTTTTTTTGAAATGGTTGAGACGCCGATTTTAAATACGACTTTGGGATTTAAAACAGTGCCGGATGGTTTGAATGTTTTGTATAAAAATCTTATTACAGCCAAGGTTACGCAAGAATCGCAGAAGGTTGTGATTAAAACCGTACTGGAAAAAGTTTTTTGGCCGCTTCGGGATTTGTTTGGCAGTGAATTGACGCAATATCTGGATGAGCTTGGTATAAAATATTCGGCTTGGCGCCAAGACAGAGTTTTGTTTAAGCCGGTTTCATACTCGGGCGCGGTATCGGAGATTGCCGCGAGATTGGGGATGCACTCATTAGGCAAACAGGCACGCACTATTTTGCGCGAAATGATATCCAAGTACTCCAAAGGGGAGTTGGTACCCGACCAAATCAAGGAAACTTTGGTCAGATTGCCCGAGTTTGGGGGCTTGGGTTTTGATAAAGATACGGCGGAGAAAGCTTTAAAAGAAATTCAAGAATTATCCAAGCAAGTGGAATTTTTAAGCGAAGAGGATTATGCGGAACATTTAACCAAAAAAACGGTGAAAATGGATGGAAGCAGTACGGCGGAATCGGAAGCGGGGGAGGATGAAGGTGAAATTAACACCATAAGAGCCAAGATGCCGGTAGCACCGAAAGTTTTAACCGAGTTGGATAAAGCGGTGGAGGATGCTTGGAACAAGATAAAGGAAAAACCGGACAATGATTATTTAATAAGGAGGTTGAAAAATGTAATTTCATCGAGATTGCGGGATGTAAGAAATGAGCAAGAGCTTTTACAGTTGTTACAGAGAGAAACCAAGGTGGGTGGAGTCGGTTTGGATCGAGATAAGTCAAAGGTTATAGCCGATGTGATAGAGCAGACGTATCGGGATTTTCATGGAAATATAGAATCCGAAGAAAGAAAAAAATTAGAGAAGCAATTAACCGAGCAAAAATTGAAGATCGAGGAAAGGCGCAGGCGCGAGGCTGAGGAGCACGCGAAATGGTATAAAGAAAAGATTAAATCCAAGCAAGAATCCAAGCTCGAGCAACAGCAATTGGCCGAAGCCCTCAAGCAGGGCTTGGCAAGCCGGCCGGCAATAAAAACCAAAGTAATGGAGGCGGGCGCGGCCATGGAGAAAAAGAAATACGGCGAGATGGTTGCGGCACCGGTTAAAACGGCGGCAATGGCCGGCGTAGGAGCGGCCAGAGGGGTGACAGCGCCCGGCAAGGGAGTAAAAATTTCGGTACAATCGCTTAGGATGCCGGTTGCGGCAAAAGCTCCGGTTGATGGCGTAAGGGCAACGCCGCGTTTGAGCGGTTTGGTGGGCGAATTGCAGAATATGACCATGGCGCAATTCCGCAGGCTGGCAAATGCGCCCACGGACGCGACTAAAAAGATTGTTGAGAGAATGGATACTTTAAAACAAGAATCTTTTGAGCAAAAAGTGGCGGGCATCAGGGCGTGGCAATCATCCCCAATCATGAAGACTTATTTGAGTTTGGTTGCGGAAAGTTTCAGCACCCGCAAGCCTTTGGTGCAAATCGCGGAAGAAAAACGGAAAGCCGGTGAAGATACGCTGACAGGGGATGAGATAGAGGCGCTGATCGCACTCAATAATGAATTGCACTTTTGACCGGGATTACCATGATTAACTTAACATGATTAGCAGGATTATTAATTTTTTATAGAAAATGTAAGAGTATATAAGTATGCCGGGACAATTTATTGTGCCACAATTTATCGATAAGGAAGACAGGATTATCGGCCCAATAACGGTTAGGCAATTTTTGATTTGTTTGGTTTCGGCCGGCGTAATCTTTGTGGAGTATAAAATGTTAACAACGGCTTTTTTTATACTTGCTCTTATACCAACGGCGGGGCTTGCAGGCACTTTTGCTTTTTTAAAGATAAACGGACAACCTTTTCATTTGTTTTTTGTTAACTTTTTACAGTCGCAAGTTCGGCCCAAGCTTAGAGTTTGGAATAAATCATTATCTCTGGAAGAGATAAGAAGCGCACAGAGGATTGTGGGTTTGCCGGCGGTCGAGAAAATAGCACCTAAAAAGAGGCCAACATCAACAAGGCTTAGAGATTTGGCTTTGGTGGTGAATACGGGGGGTGTTTATCAACCCGAGGAAACGGAACAGAGAAATCAGATGAGCGGTAATAAGATATAAGATACAAAATACTTAAATATATGCAGAGTAAAAAATTGGCGGGTGCTAAACCCGGCGTACCAGCGCAAAGATACTTGGATATTGCCGAGATCAAAGAAGATATCGTGGTGATGAGAGATGGCACTTTGCGCAGTGTGTTGCTGGTTTCGAGTATCAACTTCGCCCTTAAATCCGAAGACGAACAAAATGCCATCGTGCAAGCCTACATGCAGTTTTTAAACTCGTTGGATTTTTCGATTCAAGTGGTTATCCAATCACGGCGCATGAATATTGATGATTATATGGAACGTTTGAAAGAGGCGGAACGCGGTCAAAATAACGAGTTATTGCGTAATCAAATCGCTGATTACAGATCTTACGTAAAACAATTGGTTGATATGGCGGAAATCATGCAGAAGAGATTTTACATTACGGTGCCGTACGACCCGGCGGCCGAGGCTCAAAAAGGTTTTGTGGATAAATTCAGCTCCATCTTTACTCCAATGGTTACCATAAGGCTTTCCGATGAAAGATTTGAAAAGCATAAAAAAGCCATAATGCTTAGAACCAATAATATAATTTCGGGCTTGCAGGGGATGTCGCTTTCCGCGGTGCAGTTGGATACGCAAAGTTTGATTGAGCTTTATTACACCGCCTACAATCCGGAACAATTTGAAAGTGAAAGAATGGTAGAGGTGGAGAAACTGCAAATTGAGGAATAATTTAGTAAATCACCAATAACCAAGCTCCAATATCCAATAAATAACCAATAACTTAGCAAATAACCAATAATTAAGCTTCGATATCCAATAAATAACCAACAACTTATTAAATAAACAATAATCAAGCTTCAATATTCAATTAAACATCAATTACTTGATTAAAATAAACAATAATTGGAGATTGGAATTTGATTATTGGAAATTACAAGTGTTATGGCTTTTAAAACCACTGACGAAAAAAAGATAGATGCCTCGAAACTTACCGAAGGAGGTGTGAGTTTGGATAAAGGCGTCAGCAAAGAAGAACTCCGCAAGCAGGAGAAGGAGCAACGCGCGGTGCTGGAGGAAGAGCGCATATACCGCAAAGGTGTGGCGAGTATTAAGGATCTTATAGCTCCATCGGCAATGAAGGTGGAATCCAGCTTTGTTTCTTTGGGCAATGTGTATGCCCGCACGATTTTTATAGTTACCTACCCGCGTTATGTATCGGTTGGTTGGGCATCTCCAATTATCAATTTAAACGCGATGATGGATATAGCGATGTTCTTTTATCCCATCAAATCGGATGTGATTTTGAAACAATTAAAGAAAAAAGTGGGTATTTTGGAGGCTAATATCAACACGGCGGCGCAAGAGGGTAAACCGCGCGATCCTTCGGAAGAAACCGCTTTAAGAGATATCGAGCAATTGCGCGATGACTTGACGCAAGGGATTGAACATTTTTTTCAGTTTGCTTTTTATACCACTTTTTACTCTACCAGCAAGGAAGAATTGGAAAGGTTGTCGTCGCATGTGGAATCCACTTTCGGTTCCATGCTTATTTACACAAGGCGCGCATATTTTCAGGCGGAGCAAGGGTTTAATTCAACCTTGCCGCTTGGGAACGATGAACTCATGATTACTTTTAACATGAGCACTTCGCCCATCGCTTCATCGTTTCCGTTTACATCGGCCGAGCTTTCTTCGGACGAGGGTATTTTATATGGCATCAACAGGCATAATAACTCGCTCATATTGTTCGACAGGTTCTCATTGCAAAACGCCAATGCGGTTATTTTTGCCACATCCGGCGCGGGAAAATCTTATGCGGTTAAGCTCGAGATTTTGCGCTCCATGATGCTGGGTTCGGATGTTATAGTCATAGACCCCGAAAAAGAATATAAATACCTCTCGGATGCGGTCGGCGGAACTTATATAAACATATCACTTTCTTCGGATGCCAAGATTAATCCTTTCGACTTACCGAGGCCCATGGAGGGCGAATTTTCGGTCGAGGATATAATTCGCAGTGCGGTTATCACACTTAAGGGTTTGCTCAGGTTGATGTTGGGTAAGGTTTCGGTGGCCGAAGATTCGATATTGGACAGAGCACTGCTTGAAACTTTCGCTAAAAAAGATATTGTCCCCGGCGCGGATCTGACCGCCATCGAACCCCCGGTGTTGCAAGATTTTCAGGATATTTTGGAAGGAATGGAGGGTACCGAGGATTTGGTTATCAGATTAAAGAAATATACCGAAGGTACTTTTGCCGGCCTATTGAATTCGCAGACATCGGTTAGGATGAGCAATCAATTGGTTGTGTTTTCGGTGCGCGATTTGGAGGATGAACTTAGGCCGATAGCCATTTATACGGTTATTAATTTTATATGGAATACGGTTAGAAGCGAGCGCAAACGAAGAATATTGGTGGTTGATGAGGCTTGGTGGCTGATGCAATACGAGGACTCGGCCAAGTTTGTGCATGCGCTTGTAAAACGTTGCCGTAAATATTATTTGGGAATAACAACGATTACACAGGATGTGAACGACTTTTTAACCTCCCCTTACGGCCAAGCGATTGTGACCAACTCATCCATTCAGCTATTGCTCCGGCAAAGTCCGGCCGCCATTGATTTGATTGCGCGCGTGTTTTTGCTCACGCAATCCGAGAAATACTTACTGCTCGAGGCGGGCCGAGGCGAGGGAATCTTTTTTGCCGGCAATAAGCACGCGGCTATTCAAATTGTGGCTTCATATGCCGAAGATCAAATAGTTACCACGGATCCAAAACAAATATTAAAAATCGAGGCCGAGAAGAAGGCATTTTCCGAGGCGGAATAATTTACAATAGTCCATCAAGCTTAAAGTTCATCAAGTCCGTCAAGCTGGATTAACCAGCTTAATAGCCTTTCAGCTTGATAGACTCGATGGACTTGATAGACTTGATAGACTTTTAGCTTGATAGACTTAAAATGATATGCAAACCAATCAACGTAAAATTTTTGCTCTGATACTGGTCATTATCGGTATTTTGGCGTTTTTGTTTGGGGCCTGGCTATTGTACGGCCTCTTATTCGGCAAATCAGATTCGGGGTTGAACTTGCCGGGGGCGGGAACGGATTTAAATGTGAACTCCAGGGTAGTGCCAGAGCCGCAAACTTATTCGGCGCCGGTTGTAGTTGAGGGAGACTCCAATTTTGATGCGGCCGCGCGCGGTACCGATATAACCGAAGCCGTAAATTTGGCATCCGATACTGTGGCCAGAATCGGTTCGGGAACCAGTCAGAACGGGTTTTTGGGTTACAGCGACGCCCTTGCGGCCGGAACGGCAAAATTTCAGGCATACTTGGAATCGGAGCAATTAAGAATGAAACAACTCCACCCAATGCAGGGAGATCTTTACGGTGTTACAACACGATCCGTTTCATCAAAAGTACTTGAGGGAGAGAACGGCGCCGAAATGATAGTCGTTCTGATCCAAACTCAAAAAGCCGAGGATGCGGGGGATAGATCCAAGCCAACCAATGTCACCTACGAAAAACACGAAGTCACTCTTATCCGCCAAGCAACGGGAGAATATCTGATTGATTTTATTAAGACTGAATCGGTAGATTAAATCTCCAATTTACAATTTTCAAACAAATATCAAAGATTAATTTACAATCTCCAATTTCCAAACAATTTAAAAATTAAAAACCAAAACATAAATCTGATGGTTTTTAATTTTTTAAGTTTAAATTTGAGATTTGTTTGGAAATTGTAATTTGTATCTTTTTGAGTACTTGGCTATGTTAAATAAATTATGGGATTTGATTTTTCCTCCCTATTGCGTCGCATGCAACGCGCCGGGTGAATGGTTTTGTGCATCTTGCCGAGATAAAATTCAACGGGTGAGAGGGGGAATATGTGCCAAGTGTTTGAGTATCGGGGAACATGAATGCAAAGGTGAATTGCCATTTTTGTCGGTTATGGCATTCGGTTATTATCATGACCCGATTTTGAGGGCTTTGATAACAAAATTAAAATTTAACGGAGTTACGGTTTTGGAAAATGATTTAAAGGTTTTTTTAAGTACGCGCAGATCAATCGAGTTATCGCCCGATGCAGTAATTGTGCCAATGCCGCTGGCAAAAAAAAGATTAAAAGAGAGGGGATTTAATCAGGCGGAATTTACGGCGAATGTGTTTAAAGAAGCGTTTGCATTGCCAAATAGCATGGATTTAAACGTGTTGCAACGAATGGAACATAAAGATCCGCAGTCATCGCTGGCACATGATTATGGGGTTAGAGCGGGGCATATTCGGGGAGTTTTCAGTGCTGGTAAAGAACTACCGGAACATATTGTTTTGGTGGATGATGTGGTAACCACCGGAGCCACGGCCGGCGAAGCGGCAAAAATTTTGCTCGAGGCGGGTGCGAAACGGGTGGATCTTATAGCTTTGGCGATTGGAGCTTAGGCTCGCGATCCAATAACTTGAATTTTTTTTGCTAAGTTGATAGACTCTTCCAGACGTTGTACGCCTCTTATTCCGCTGACGCGGGACGGGCGACGTGGGACGTTTGATGTGGGACGTCGGTTCGGAGAGGTACCCAAGAGGCTGAAGGGGGGAGATTGCTAATCTCCTAGGGGTGTAACAGCCCGCGAGGGTTCGAATCCCTCTCTCTCCGCCATCAAGAAAGTAGCAGAATGTTTTACGGCAACTGCTACTTTTTTATATGGTTGAGATAATTTTGGCTACCATGGTCGGTTTGATTGTACTCAACATGGGATTCAAGTTTTTACTCGCGGGACGTTTGCGGAACTGATTACACTGCCGGGGAGCGCTCCTGGTTTTGCAGTAAACTTATCGTGTCGCGTAAGGCATTGGGCGCAAGGTGGGCGCATCTAAGTGTCATGTCGAATTGTCTGGATAAGGATGCAAAAGGTTGGTTTACGTTTTATTTATTTTTGTTTTTTAAACACAAAAACCCACCTTTGTGTGATGGGCTATGCGATGACGTGAGATTCATTTTCTCTGGATTTATTCCTCAAACGTAATACTTTGAATAATTTGTTTCACTTCGTCGGAGAGGTTGTCGTATTCGGTTTGACCAAGATGAATTTGGTACACCTTATTTTTTTCAACTAACAATTCATACGTTGTATTTGATGATCCGTCCGGCATGTCGACAGTCCATGATATTTCATATGCAGCTTCTCCATCAATTTTTATAGTTTTTAACAAAGCGAGATTTGAATCTTTTGCATGAAAGGCATCTGTTGCAAATGAATCCACAAGATGTTTCGTATTCTTAAAAATTTTATAATATGGCGACATGGAGAAATCAGCAAGATAATTTTTAACACTATCTTGACAAGAAATGGAGAGACTGCGGCCATCTAAACCATTTGTTTCTCCCTCTGTATTTTGTAGTTCCTCTTCATGAGCCTCGTTCCACTCTTTATTTCTACGTATATCTGCAGGACTCAGAATTTTTGTTCCTCCAAAGAGTCCGTCAACTGACCAATCTGCCGGGATCTTAAAGATAAGTTCGCATTTCGTATTCTTAATAACTTTTCCATCATCATCACTATCCACGAGTTCATGGTAAAGGGGGAGCGATGTTTGTTCGTCGGCGATGTTTATCTGAGTAGTCGATTCAACCGGATTTTGGTTTTCTGGTTGTTTCCAAATAGCAATGCTTAGCGCGGCTGCGATAAGTATTAAAATGCTGAATATGATTACGGGTCTTTTTTGATATAGGGACATACTTTGTTAAAAAGAGTATAGAAACCTTGGCTAACTGTCAATGTCGGTCGGAAGGCATACATTCTTCTTGTAATAGTTATATGCCGGTGCTATGCTCTGGGCGCCCGAGATAGTCTCGGGCATGATTTCTCATGGCACACCGCTTGTGAGAATCATACAAGTGGAACGTTCTGCGTACAGGGAGGTCTAACATGGGACACGTGACAAGAGCCTTTGTTCTGTTTCTTTTAACTCTCGCGATAGGATGCGGAGACAGTCGTATATTAGATAAAGAAGTGGTTGAAACAGCTGCTTCCAATCTTACGACACTCAGCGATCTTACATATCCGATGTCGTCAATGACATCATGGACTGATGCGAATTATGGCGCTTGCGGTTCGTCGGGTGGTTATTTTATTGGCAAGTGTCATGTCGGAGCCGACATCATGGCTCAATACGGGACGCCTGTGTACGCAATTACTGCGGGAACCCTTGTTGCCAAGAGCGCTACACAGGATACAGGCAGTAATTGCAAGTCTTCAGGTTGGGGATTCGATTACGGGCAGAACAATACATGCAATATGGGGCTTCTCATTCAACACTACGACTCCAGCGGACAGCCTTTTGTCTCGGTGTACGGACATCTGCGCTATGATCCAAACCTTACGGTCGGTACGACCTATACCGCAGGGCAACAGATCGGCGTCATAGGACGTTGGTACAACACGGACGGTACTTGGAAATCCTCAGCGAATGGCGATCATTTGCATTGGGGGATATTCCCTGGTGCTAAAGCCAATATGCCCTTATCGGGTTTTGGAATGATGCCTTGTTCTAGCTCGCAACCCGCTCAAAGCACTTTTCCTGCCGGTTGCAGCAACAACGGATTCGCCCCGCCAGGAACCTTTATCACGGGTCATTTTCCTTTAGCGGCACCAACGCCACCCTTCTCTCATAGTGATCCACCTACAATTTGTGGTAATCAGCCCACTCCAGATGGTTCTTGGTACTACACCTGCTATGAGCAGAGCCTCTTTGAAGAGGGGGAGCCTGTCTGGGTCTTGTTGCGGCTGCACGATGTCACGGTCAGTCACCGGTTCAGGGTTAAGGCCTACAAGGACGACGTTCATCAGTGGGACTGGACAACCGACATGATAAGCGTGTCAGGTACATGGCAGTACAGCCATTTCTGGCCGGCGCTTTACAATTCCACACCGGGTAAATGGAGATTTGATTTGTTCGTGGTTCCTCAGGGTGAGTCAGAGATCTATGCTGACAACATCACTTTTCGAGTCTTTCCTTGGGGTACTCTGTACGCGCAAGGAGGCGGTGGACTGATGTTCGACTACCCTGGCGTGAATTATTCTTACGACGGCAATGCTTACACGTGTGCCGCTCCGATTGAGGGGGGTCAGACTACGAACTGGGTGTATACATGTGGCCTCTCTCGTGCGACATTCGAGCAGGGTGAGAGGGTGAATGCTCTTGTTCGCCTTGATGACGTCCATGCAAATTTCCGTATCTCAACGGATGTGTATAAGGACGGCGTCTATCAATGGAATTCTTCCACTGGCTGGAACGACGTAGGCGAGTGGGGTTGGTCGTGGTACTACTACCCGATGACAATGCAGACCAGTCAAACCGGTAATTGGGAATTTCGTGTATCCGTGGACGAAGGGTACGGCTACCAATTGCTTGATACCTTGTACTTCACAGTCACGCCAAATAGCGTCCCGTTCCAGTATGGTGGTCTCGTAACCTGCAAAGGCCCGGTGACTGGTGGTGCTGAGACGAGCTGGGTATATACATGCCAGAATGACACCAGTACCTTCAACATTAACGATACTGCCATAGCATTGGTACGAATTGACAATATAACTTCCAATTTCCGATGGCAGATCGGAATTTACGCGAATGGCGTATATCAGTGGGGTTACACAATGGACTGGAACGACGTAGGAGAGTGGGGTTGGGATAAAGCCTACGTATGGCCGACTAGTTCCGTGTGGCTCTCTGGTTCGTGGGAGTACAAAATCTACATAGACACTGGGAGCGGATTCCAGTATGTGGATTCAGCTTACTTCACGGTCAACTAAACTTTCGCTAAAAGCGCGACACTTGGTTGCGTAACTCACGTGCACTGCCAGGAGTGTTTTTCTCGGGCAGTGTTTTTTTATTTTCTAGATTAAGATTTGATATGAAAAGCTATCCGTCCAATTTATTTTCACAAATACAAAAACCCACCATATACGATGGGTTTTGTTTGCCCTCAAAAACCGATAGACGCTCCCGGGACTGATTAAGTGTTAGTTAGTGATTTTTTATGGATACCTATGGGTGTTTGTTTATACTGTATTTTCTTTGATTTTCTTAGGCATATGTTTTGATTTTGCTCCATTCTGCGGAAAACATAATGCCTTATTATAATGTTCGAATCCCTCTCTCTCCGCCACGTAAAAATCGCTTAGCAATATAAGCGATTTTTAGTTTGTTGTAATTTTTTGTAGCGATTCACGTGGCACTGCCATGTAAAAATTCTCAGCAAAAAGCTGGGCTTTTTACTTTCGCAATCACTTGGCGCGGCCACGTAAAAAGCCGCTTAGAATAATGGGCGATTTTTTACGTGCCCCGCACAATTGTTTATGAATGGATGGTTTGTATGAATCCTTCATTGTAAAGATCAAAGTTATTACGTAGGCATTTCTCAAACGGTTTCTATATTTAATTTTTTAGTGAAGAAGACGTACTTTAAAGCGTCCATATCATTAAAAGTTGATAATTGGCGATAAGACATTTTAATACAGCTTATTGTTAATAACTTTTTAGCTTTGTTGAGTAAAAAATGCTATAATGTAGCAAATATGTTGAAACGATATTTGTGTAAATTTTTGAGTTTGGTGGTATTGGTAGGCGGGGTGCTGTTTTTACCAAATATCGTGAGTGCGGCGCCGGCGACTATTGCGGGTTTTGAGATGGCGGGGTTGTTGGGGACCGAGGTAACATTTAATGCCACTACCAATGATTTGAATTTGCAAACGGCAACAATATCAAGAGGAGCCGGGATAACGCCGTCGGCACTGGGTAATGCTTTTTCTTCGACCGGTTATGTGGCGGCGGGGACGAAAGTTGATGCTATAGCTCAAAATGAGTATTTTCAGGTTGTGATTGAGCCTAAAAATAATCATAGATTATTTTTAACAGAATTGAACTACATCATAAGGCGCAGCGGTACCGGTCCGAACGCGTTTCAGTGGCAATACAGTTTGGATAATTTCGCCACGGCCGGAGTTGATGTTGGCGCGGAAGGGTCTTATACGGGAACGGCTACAAACGGAATCGCGATGCCTGATATAGATTTGTCGGTTATTCCGACTTTGCAGAATCTACCGAGCGGTACGGAAGTTACATTCAGATTGTATGCTTGGGGAGCCTCGGCCGGTGGGGGTACTTTTGCCATCGGCCGCTTAGCCGGCGATGATTTGGCTTTTGTGGGTGAGGTTTTGCCAAATAAATTGGCAACTTTTGAGTTTGCCGGCGCGAACGGGGATCAAGTCTCGTCTTCAGCCACAACACAGGAGACCAATTTGGCGCCGGTCGTTTTAACCAGAGGCGGCGGTTTGTTAGCGTCATTTTTATTGAATGCTTTTTCCAGTACAAATTATTCGGCTTATGGAGCCAAAACAGATGCCATCAACAATAATGATTATGTTGAATTAACTTTTGAGGCTGATGATTTTTATCGATTGAATTTTGATGATTTGCATTTTAATGCCCGTAGAAGCAGCACGGGGCCGGTTTCGTATCAGTGGCAATACAGTTTGGATGATTTTGCAACTACCGGTGTAGATTTGGGAGCCGAGGGTTTTTATGATGGAAACGTTGATACGGGAGTTGTTATGCCTTCGATTAATCTTTCCGGAGTACCGGCTTTGCAAAATGTGAAAAAAGTTACTTATAGATTGTTTGCCTGGGGAGCGACAACTACGGCCGGCACATTCGCTTTTGGGCGTTTGGCCGGGGATGATTTGGTATTTACAGGAACGGTTACACCAAACATTATAGCCGCCTTTGATCCGTTGGGTGAAAATGGCGATCAGGGTACGTTTAATGCAACGACCTTGAATACTAAATTACAGAATTCGTTATTGTCCCGCGGAACCGGCATTAACCCGTCTTTTTTGCTTGATGCTTATTCGGCCAACGATTATGTTGTAGGCGGTGTAAAAGCGGATGCTTTAAGTAATAATGAATATGTGGAGTTTGAATTGGAAAGTTTGGTAGGTTATGAGTTGTATTTGGGATTTTTGGATTCCAATTTGCGCCGCAGCGGCACGGGGCCCAATGCTTACCAATGGCAATACAGTTTGGATAATTTTGCCACCGCCGGGGTTGATTTGGGTGCGCAATTTGCCTATTTAACCTCTGAAAATGATGGAACCGCGCGCCCACGCGTGGATATGTCGCTGATTCCCGCCTTACAAAATATTCAACCGGGAAATCCTGTTACCTTTAGGATTTATGCTTGGGGCGCGACAGGAGCGCCGGGGTCTTTTGCGATCGGGCGATTGGATGGTGATGATTTGGCCATTGCGGGAGAAGTGAAGATAAAAACTTATAATGTGAATTACATTGCGGGTGCAAACGGATCGCTTACGGGCAGTTCCGCGCAAATCGTTAATCATGGTGCCAGCAGTACCGCGGTTACGGCCGTTCCGAATGTTGGCTATCATTTTGTTAAATGGTCGGATGATTCCACCGATAATCCCAGAATCGATGCCAATGTAACCGCTGATTTATCGTTTACCGCGGAATTTGCCATAAATACTTACACATTGACCTATTCCGCGGTAGCAAACGGATTTTTAACCGGATCTTTGATTCAAACGGTTACTCATGGCTCGGATGGTACGCCTGTTACGGCGGTGCCACTGGATGGGTATGTATTTGTGGATTGGAGCGATTCATCTACAGATAGTCCGCGAACAGATACAAATGTAACCGGAAATATAACCGTGATGGCAAATTTTGCGTTACGCACGATTACGTCGGGCGGGGGATTTTATCCTCCGGTCGGAATTGGCAGTGGCAGGCTTGATAAAGTGGTGGCTATGGATGCGGTAAAAGAAGTTGGTATCATCGATCGTGATGGCATTAATTTGCTGGCTTTTGTGAGGTCGCAGGCTCTGTTTGATGCTGTGGGTAGTTTTTCTCTGCGCACAAGCAGGCATTCAATCAAAATAATCGAAGTTGATTTGTATCGCAATATTGTTACCCTTGAAATAGCATCAGATCCGCAAACTTTTCAACTACATGAAAATGAAATGATAAAAGTTGATTTGGATGGAGATAAAGTACCGGATGTTTCGATTCAATTCGTGGGTGTGTATATTAACCGAGTTGAGTTGACTGTAAAATCATTGCTTTATGGCGAAAGTGCGTTCGCGATTGATTATACGGAGGAAAACACCGACGATTCGCCAACCATGACATTATACGAGGGTTTTGTTTTTACCAGAAATTTGGAGACAGGAATGATTCATGCGGACGTTAAAGAATTGCAAAAGTTTTTGAATAATAACGGTTATGTTATTACGGATACCGGCTTGGGATCTCCGGGGCAAGAAACCGATAAGTTTGGAGCTTTCACCAGGCAAGCGCTTATCGGTTATCAAATTGCTAACGGCATCAGCCCGGCGGTGGGATATTTTGGAGATGATACACGGGCTTATGTCAATGAAAAATTGCGGGGAAACAACGATGAAACCGGAAACGCTCCCGATCAATTGTTGGGCAGAATTTTGTTGCAAGTGCAAGAACACGGCGAAGCGTGGTATGTGAGAAAGAGTGATGCGAAAAGATATTACATGCAAAACGGCGAAGCGGCTTATGAAATGATGCGTTTTTTCAGCCTCGGAATATCGGATGCGGATTTGGCAAAAATACCAAAAGTGCAAAATACAACCGAAATGAGTCAATCGTCCTCCATGTGCGGTTCCAACTCATTTGCCAATCGTTTAAAGGGAGAAATATTGTTGCAGGTTCAGCAACATGGTGAAGCTTGGTATGTTGATCCGGTTAAGTGCCGAGCGATTTATCTAAAAGACGGTGCGGCTGCATATGATGTTATGAGGTTTTTGGGATTAGGTATCACGAATGCTGATTTGGAGAAAATACTAAGTGGGGACTAAGGATAAATAACAAATAATAAAGAATGAGAAACGAATTTCGTATTTCGAAGTTGGTAAGATGAATTGGGTACCTGAAAGTTGAACCTGTAATATTTGGTCGGATGCGGATTTTTTATTAATTATTATTTGTTCTTTAATATTTTAAAATCGCCCTGAGGCGATTTTATGGTGCAACCGAGACGATTTGAACGTCTGACCTGTCCGATGGCCATCGGACCGCTCTATCCAGTTGAGCTAAGCTTATAAAGCTTGGTTAACAATAAAAACCCAGTTTCCCGGGTTTTCTTGGTGGTGCAACCGAGACGATTTGAACGTCTGACCTCCTCCTTCGCAGGGAGGCGCTCTATCCAGCTGAGCTACGGCTGCTTAATTTTATCTGCTTTTCTGAGATTATCTTTTCGATGATTGTTCTACTTTTTAATTTTTTAAGTTTTAATTCTATTTTTCTTGCCTCTAACAGCGATGGATAATTTTGACTAAATGCAATCATTAAAGGTCTTAGATTTTTTGTGCTAGCTACATGACCGCGTTCGTGTTCTTCGAATCGTCTTAATAGATTGTTGGTACTGCCGATGTAGAAGCGATCATTAGCGCATTTTAGGATATATATACATGGCGACGTCATAATTGCTAAAATGGTATGTCTGACCTGTCCGATGGCCATCGGACCGCTCTATCCAGCTGAGCTACGGCTGCGTACATTCAATTAACAATTACGAATTAACAATTAACAATGAAGGAATCGAGCATGGCTCGATATTTTTATATAATAAATTTCACGAAGTGATACGTAAATTCGTAATTGGTAATTAGTAATTGTTAATTAGATTCGTAATAGCCGCCCAACAATATCAGATAAATGCTCTTCGCGCAACTCCAAGTCTTCGGGTAAGTAGGTTTTTAGGTGGTTGCGTATGGCGATTGGGTCTTCATCCTCCAAATACAGCTTGATTCTGGGCTTAAAACTCATTTTTCTCTCTAAATATAGGACTTTTGTAAGCGGTGGATGGTAGATTATGGCAAAGTCGGAAAACTTGTCAAATTCGATAAATTGGCCGTTTATGACGACGCCATTGTGCCCCATTTGTACAAGAATATTTTTTGGTTCCGCATTGCCAGCCAAAATCAATACAACTGCGGCTATTAAGATGATAAGGGCAAATAAATAATTTTGAGCCAAAACCCCATAAATAACACTGGCCAGCGCCACAAGGCTGACTATAAGATACCATTTTGAAGATCTTTCTTGGGATTCGTATTCGGGCATTTCCCAAACAAAAGTATCTTGCGAATTTGCAATCTCACGCAGTGTCTCGGGTGTGTAGGCCATATACCTTATTATACCACAGCATAACCTCGACAAAAAGCGGTAAATATTTTACACTCTACCAAGTTCAATTATGGCTTAAAGTCGCGGTTTTGCTTGATCGTCTTGATGGACTTGATAGACTTTAAGCTTGCTGAACTTAACAAATACCTCCGGAACTTCCCACTCCATTGACGTGGGACGTTTGACGAGTGACGTTTGACGTTATTTCAGGAGAGATGTCAGAGTGGTCGAATGAGCCAGACTTGAAATCTGGTGTACCCTAAAAGGTACCGTGGGTTCGAATCCCACTCTCTCCGCCACGTAAAATGCTCAGCAAAAAGCTGGGCTTTTTACTTTCGCATCACGTGGCACAGCCGCGTAAAAAGCCGCTTAGAATAATGGGCGTGTTTTTTACGTAACCCGCGTAAAGTTATTTCGTCAATCTTCATTAAGCTGCTTCACCTTTAAATTCCGAGTGATATCTGCTAAGGTTTAGGCATATGAATCGATTGATTATCGCTAAGATATCGGAAATTTCCACGGGTGTGGCATTTATGGCGGCGGGTATTTTGGCGTACGGGCTGGGTTTTATCGTGATGATTTATGGGGAAACCAACCTATTTGCCATGGGATTGTTGTTTTTTATGTCCATTTGCGGGGTGGAGGCCGGAATTTTTTGGATCAAACGTTTTTATAAAATGCGAAGCGGTTTGGAGTCAGCTCCGCCAAAAAGATTTGTCGCCAAAGCGGCACATGTGGCGGTGCCTTTTTTCTTTGGCATTGCCATGATACGTATTGTTATAATGATAGCTGCATTGGCGTTGGCATTTTTTTTATTGATTAAATACATTTATTTGGGTTTCAATTCTTTGGATATGGATTGGATTTTGATATATGCCGCGCTTATTCCGGCTTATTGGCTATTGGCCAAAATGTTTAAGCCAAAAGTAATTCAAATCATGCATGAGTTATCAAAAAAAATGACGAGCGGTTATCCCACGATAGAAATTCAAGGCGAAAATTTGATATTGAATTTGGGAATGGGCTTCAGGGAAAAATATCGCAGTATAAAAATACCCCTGGCCGAGATTCAAGAAATGAGAGTAATGGATCGTTATGAAGGATTGGCTTTTTTAAAGTACGTGCTTGGTCCGGATCTGGAGTTTGCCGCCAGATCGGTTGCCGATAAAGCGGCTTATCTTCAAGGAAAAATCGCGAGACCAAAGTTTTTTGCGTATCTGGCAAATTCGACCGGGGCGATGACGCTTTACCTCGCAGGGCCGGAGCTTTTGTATCTTGTGGGAGTGCGGGATAGTGCGGAGCTGAGGAAACTTAAGAGTTCATAAAGTTCATAAAGTTTGTAAAGTAGAATTTTGATAACTTTTAACTTTATAACTTTACAAACTGATGTATATGTTAAGTTGGAACGATCCTACAAGTTATATTCATGGTTTAACGGCTCAGCAGAGGCGGATTTTGAAGAAGCTGGATGTGGAGACTGTGGGGGATCTTTTATCGATTTTACCAAGGAGGTATGACGATTATTCACAGCTTGTATCTATCGCTGATATTCCGATTGGGGAGTCGGTGACAATCAAAGCCAGAGTTAAATCGCTTGGGAAGATACCAACTTTTCGTAAGAAGTTTGTGATGATTCGCGGTGTGCTTGAGGATGATACGGGTTCGATTGCGATAACTTGGTTTAATCAGCCGTGGATGTTGGAGCAGGTAAAGATTGGCGATGAGATTTATGTATCCGGCACTGTTCGGCAACATCCAAGATATGGGCGGAGTTTTACCAGCCCTATTTGGGAGCCGGCATCTGCCGAGACTGTGGCGGCCGGGAATATTGCGCCGGTTTATCCGCTTATTGGGCAGGTGACGCAAAAAACTTTGAGGAAGATAATGAAAGCCGCGCTGGATGAGTTTGATAATGCTCCGGAAGTTATTCCGGAAGCGGTTTTGCGGAGCGCTAAGCAACCAAAGCTTTTGGATGCCATTCGCTACGCGCATAAGCCCGAGACGCAGGATCAAGCTAAAATAGGGCGTCAACGTTTTGCTTTTGATGAGGTTTTTTTATATCAGTTGGCATTAAGGCTCGCGAGAGCTAAGGCGGATGAAGGGGGTGCGCCGCAAGTGCCTTTTGATGAGAAATTTGCCAAGATTTTTAGCTCCAAATTGCCGTTTGAGCTGACCGCGGATCAGAAGCGGGCTGTTTGGGTGGCACTGCAAGATATGGAAGCGGCGCGGCCAATGAGGCGTCTTGTTCAGGGTGATGTCGGGTCAGGGAAGACAGCTGTGGCGGCATTTTGTGCGGCCATGGTTTACAGGCAAGGTTTTTCCGTTGCCATGATGGCACCGACCGAGATACTTGCCAAACAGCATGGTATTACGTTAAGCAGGTTTTTGGGTCAACATCATATGCCGGTGATGCTTATGACTTCGTCTACACGGATTTTGTATGAAAACGGGGAAGAGAAAACATTGAAGTTGTCGGAAGCAAAGGAGAGGATGGCACGGGGTCGTATAGTAGCGGTTGGAACTCATGCACTGTTACAAAGCGGGCAATGTCCGCCGGATTTGGCTTTGGCGATTGTTGATGAGCAACATCGTTTTGGCGTAGCTCAGCGCGAAGCGCTTACGGTTGTTGAGAGGCCGGATGCCATGGTACCGCATCTGCTTTCCATGACAGCTACGCCGATTCCACGATCTTTGCAATTAACGTTTTTGGGAGATTTGGACGTTAGCATTATCAAAACCAAACCGGCGGGGAGGAAGCCGATATCGACGCATGTTTTGGTTGGTGATCAAGGTAGAAAAATGGCGTATCAATCCATTGTTGATGCGGCGATAAGAGGTGAGCAAGCTTTTATTGTCTGCCCGCTCATTGATCCATCCGATAAATTGGGATCCAAGAGTGTTGAGTCGGAGGTGGTGCGATTAAAAGCCGGACCGCTTAGGGCTTTAAAGATTTTGACTTTGCATGGAAAGATGAATGCCGCGGATAAAGATACGGCCATGAATGCGTTTAAAAGTGGTGAGGCGGATGTGTTGGTTGCAACGACTGTTGTTGAAGTTGGCGTTGATATTCCCAATGCCACGATAATGTTGATTGAGAGTGCGGAAAGGTTTGGTTTGGCACAATTGCACCAACTTCGCGGGCGTATAGGCAGGTCGGATAAAGATTGCACTTGTTATCTTGTCGCGACAGATGATTCGGTTTCGATTGATCGTTTGCGGGTTTTGGAACGAACGGAAGATGGTTTTGTTATTGCGGAAGAGGATTTGAAGATGAGAGGTTCGGGGAATGTAATTGGAACACAACAATCAGGGAAATCAATATTTCGCCATGTCAGGCCATGGGAAGATTTTGCCGTAATGCAAAAAGCCCGTGATGAAGCGGTGAAGCTGATGGAGTTGGATCCGATGCTGGATAATTATTTGGAGTTAAAAGCCAAAGCAGAGAGTTTGACGGAGAGTGAGCATGGGGAATGATTGTCTGAACCTTGATTCAACATGATTCACGCTCAAATTTACTTGATTGCTAAATGTGTTTAATTATTTTATCGTAGGGGCGAACCTTGTGTTCGCCCGTTCTGTCGCCGAAGGCGGAACCGTGTAGCTGTAGATGTGGCGCGGGCGATCACAAGGATGCGCCCCTACGAAAAAAGGTTATAATGCTTCTTGTATCGTCTTAACCTGCACAATCTGAACTCCCTCGGGGGTTTTTAAATTTTTCATTTTGGGGCAGATGATTGTGTCGAAGCCCATGCGGGTTAGTTCTTTGATACGGAGGTCGGGGAGAGGGACTGGGCGGAGTTCGCCGGTGAGACCAATCTCGCCGAAGTAGGCGGTTTTTGGGTTTAGGGGTTTGTTACTGACGGCGCTGGCGATCGCGGCAGCGAGGGCTAAGTCAGTGGCCGGGTCGCGGACTGGGAAGCCGCC
>Ga0265297_10000559_pt1 | contig 107513 bp, 83 predicted proteins | sample Munlanlwell13791_FD_192502 | JGI IMG/M metagenome (GOLD analysis project Ga0265297, IMG submission 192502) | Leachate microbial communities from a municipal landfill in Southern Ontario, Canada - Leachate well 137-91 | ecosystem: Engineered > Solid waste > Landfill > Unclassified | place...
AAGGCGAGGGTCGGGGGTTCGAACCCCTCAGCACCCACCAGACTTTGGAGTGGTAGTTCAGTTGGTTAGAATACCGGCCTGTCACGCCGGTGGTCGCGGGTTCGAGCCCCGTCCACTCCGCCAAAATTAAAAAGCCCCGGATCGATTGGTTCGGGGCTTTTTTTTTGATTAAAATTAAGTTGTTTCTTTAGGATAGATCATATGCTGACAAAAATAAGAGAAAAAGCACAAGGTGCTTTCGCATGGGGTATTCTGATAGTGATTTGTGTACCTTTTGCATTATGGGGCATACAGAATTACCTGGATACTGGAGAAGAAGCGCCTGTCGCTTCCGTAGGCGATAAAGATTTTTATCAGCGCGATGTTAATAGGGCTTACGAGCAATATAGCCAGCAACTCCAGGGAATGACGTTTGATGAACAAAGCTTGAAGGCGCAAGCCTTGGAAAAACTGATAAAGGATGAGGTTTTGTTGCAGTATGTACGTGCTCAGGGACTTGTAACAACAGATGATGCCGCGCGTGAATTTATAAAATCTTTGCCCTATTTTCAGGTAGATGGTAAGTTTGATGATAAGCGTTACAAGGCAATGCTTAATTCACAAAAAATATCCTCGGCTGAATTTGTAAATAGAATCAAGAATGCTCTGATTATGGAGCAGTTTCAGCGCAGCATTATAGATAGCAGTTTTGCAACTAAATATGATGTGGAAAGCTTTTTCAAAATCCAGAATCAACAGCGCGACGTGGATTATGTCACCGTTGCTGTACAGAAGTTGACGGAACAACCCTCAGAGCAAGAGATAGAGACTTATTACCAGCAGCATCAGGATTTGTTTCGAATACCTGAGCAGGTTTCGGTAGAGTACGTAGAATTATCACTTGAAGATATAGCCAAGACTATAACGGTAACCGATGACAAGCTGAAAGCGTTCTATGAAGAGCAGAAAGATCAATATACCACCCCAGAGCGAAGAAAAATCAGTCATATCCTGTTTGCAATTAACGACAAGACCGACGAGAAAACCGCACTGGAAAAAGCTTTAAAGGCAAAACAAGAACTTGCAAATAAAGACTTTGCCGCTTTAGCGGCGGAAGTTTCCGATGACAAGCTAACCGCTAAAACAGGCGGAGATTTAGGCCTGTTTAATGCAGGCGTCATGGAGAAATCGTTTGAAGATGCAGCAAGCTCTTTAAAACTGGGTGAAGTATCAAATCCCGTTAAATCGGCGTTTGGTTATCATTTGATAAAAGTTACCGAGTTAGTGTCTGGCGAGGTTAAACCGTTTGAATCAGTCAAAAATGAAGTAACCAAGGCTTATCAAAAAGCCCAAGCGGAAAATGCCTTTTATGAGGCGGGGGAAAAATTAACTGAAATGAGTTATGAAAATCCCGACAACCTGAAAACCGTGGCGGACGCTTTGGGCATTGCTGTTAAGAAAACAGCCTTGTTTACCAAAGATAAAGGCGACGGCATTGCCGCTGAAGAAAAAATTCGTAATGCTGCTTTTGCTGAAGAAGTTCTGAAAGGTAACAATAGTGCGCCAATAGAATTAGGAACCGATCGTCTGGTTGCATTGCGAATGCTGGAGCATAAACCTGCTGCTGTACGCGACCTAAAAGATGTTAAGAAGGATATAGTTGACGCATTACTAACTGATGAGGCTAAGCAACAAGCTGTTGAAAAAGCCCGTCAGATTAAGGCTCGATTGCAGGCGGGAGAATCCATTCAAGCTGTTGCGGCTGAAAATAAGCTGCAAGTGAAGACAGCAACAGGATTAACGCGTAGCAAGGAAGATGTGCCGCTTCCGTTGAGTCAGGCCATTTTCAAGGCAGCTAAACCTGTTGGCGGCAAGCCGACTGTCTTTATCGCCGAATTGCCTGCCGGCGAGCAAGTGGTTGTGAGCCTGTCAAAAGTAAAAGAGGGTGCAATGACTGAGGATGACAAGAAACAAATGGAACTGGCGACTAAAAATATTGCCAAAGCGTTCGGTCAGACTGAATTCAATGCATTGATAAACAGCTTGCAGGCTGATGCTGACATAGAGGTGAGAGCGCCTAAGTAAAAACTGCTGGGCCGGAAATAAAAAAGGGAGCTTAAAGCTCCCTTTTTTTGTGCGCTACTTTTGCATTAAGATGCCGCTAGACCGGCAATGTTATAGCCGCAATCGACAAAAGTGATTTCGCCGGTAATACCCGAAGCCAGATCCGAACACATAAATGCCGCGGCATTGCCAACTTCTTCAATGCTTACGTTTCTTCTTAACGGCGCAGTATCGGCCGCTTTGCTGAGCATGGCTTTAAAATCATTAATGCCCGACGCGGCGAGCGTTCTGATAGGGCCTGCCGAGATCGCATTAACGCGCGTACCCTCGGCACCTAGCGCTACAGCCATATAGCGGACATTGGCTTCCAGGCTGGCTTTAGCCACGCCCATGACATTGTAGTTAGGAATCGCCCTGTCGGCGCCTAAATAAGACAGAGTCAAAAGAGAACCGTTACGGCCTTGCATCATTGCGCGCCCGGCTTTTGCCAGAGCGGTAAAGCTGTAGGAGCTGATATCATGGGCAATCTGAAAGTTTTCGCGGGTGGTGACGTCAACATAATCACCATTCAGCGCGTCACGAGGCGCGTAAGCAACCGAATGCACGATACAATCCAGGCCGTCCCAGTGTTCGCCCAGTTTGTTAAATACATTGTCGATATGAGCATCAATGCTGACATCGCATTCAATGGTAATGTTGGAATCACATTGACCAGCCATTTCTTCGACGCGACTTTGCAGCTTTTCATTCTGAAAGGTAAAGGCTAATTCAGCTCCCTCGCGGTGCATGGCTTGAGCAATTCCCCATGCAATAGAACGGTTACTGGCTAAACCTACAATCAAGACTCGTTTGCCTTGCATAAAACCCATTATCATCTCCCAATGTTTTTGTTGTTACAATAGAGTTTCAAGTATCTATGACCCTTTTATTGATGTCCAGTCTTTTGTCTATGAAGATGCGTACCTGCAAAGCTCGTGTATTAATTATGATATTGTCGGTCATATTTGGGGCCGTCTCGTTTTCGTGCGCTGCGCTGGCCTCTGGGCAACTTAACAATCCTTATCCGGAAGATGAGGGCGAGCAGGCGGTTTTGTATGAATCCTTTTCAGAGCGGCCCAAGCATATGGATCCGGCTGTCGCCTACAGTTCTAATGAATATGCCTTTATCTCGCAAATATACGAACCGCCGTTTCAATATCATTACCTGAAAAGGCCTTATCAGGTTGTACCGCTCACCGCCACTCGTATGCCTGAAGTGATTTATCTGAACCAGAAAGGCGAAAAGCTGGGGCAGGGCGCAAATAACAGCGATATCGCATTTAGCGATTATGTGATTGAAATCCAGTCAGGCATTAAATACCAACCGCACCCCGCGCTGGCTAAAAACTTCCAAGGCGCTTATGAATATCACCAGTTAGACAAAGAGCAAATCGAGGCCGCTACCTCGCTGAATGATTTTAAAACTACCGGCTCGCGCGAACTCACCGCCGAGGATTATGTTTACCAGATCAAACGTTTGGCGCATCCCAAGATCCAATCGCCGATTGCTGAAATCATGAAGAATTATATTGTCGGCTTTGACGATTTTTCCAAGCAGGTCAAAGATAAACCCAAGACAGCGGTTAGAGACCTACCGATAGAGGGGGCAACATCGCTGAGTCGCTACCAGTACCGCATTCGTATTAAAGGCAAATACCCGCAGTTCATCTACTGGCTGGCCATGCCGTTCTTCTCGCCGATGCCGTGGGAAGCGGATGTGTTTTACGACCAGCCGGGGCTTGCCGACAAAAACATTACCTTGGACTGGTTTCCGATCGGCACCGGGCCATATTTGCTGTCAGAGAATAACCCGAACCGGCGCATGATCCTGCTGAAAAATCCGTTGTTCCATCTAGAAACCTATCCGAGCGAAGGCGAGCCGGAAGACCAGCAAAAAGGCCTGCTGGCCGATGCCGGAAAACCGCTGCCGTTTATCGACAAAGTGGTTTTTATGCTGGAAAAAGAAACCATCCCCTACTGGACCAAGTTCCTGCAAGGTTATTACGATGCGTCGGGCATCGCCTCGGACAGCTTCGATCAGGCCATACAATTTACCGGCAGCGGAGGCGTGGCGCTGACGCCGTCGTTGCTGGAAAAAGGCATTCAGCTGCAAACGTCGGTAACGACCTCCAATTTTTATATGGGTTTTAACATGTTGGACACCACCGTCGGCGGTGCGACCGAGCAGGCCAGAAAGTTGCGGCAGGCGATTTCTATAGTGGTCGATTATGAAGAGTTTATCTCTATTTTTATGAACGGGCGCGGCGTTGCGGCACAAGGCGCATTGCCTCCCGGCATCTACGGCTTTGCCGAGGATGAAACGGGCATCAATCCCTATGTTTACGATAACCAAAACGGCAAGCCGCAACGCAAAAAAATCGAGGCAGCACGGCAATTGATGGCCGAAGCCGGCTATGCCGGCGGCATAGACCCCAAAACCAAAGAGGCGCTGATTTTATACTTCGACACCACCGCGACCAGTGTTGACGACCGCCCCAGAATGAACTGGTATCGCAAGCAATTTGAAAAGCTGGGTATAAAACTGGTTATACGCGCCACCGACTACAATCGTTTTCAGGAAAAAATGCGCACCGGCAATGCCCAGCTGTTTTTCTGGGGCTGGAATGCCGATTATCCCGATCCCGAGAACTTCTTTTTCCTGCTGTACGGCCCAAATTCCAAAGTGAAGCACGGCGGCGAAAATGCCTCGAATTACCGGAATCCTGAATTCGACCGCTTATTCGAGCAAATGCGCAACATGGATAACAGCGAGCAACGCTACCGGATTATTCAGCAAATGCAGGAGATCGTGCGTCACGATGCACCTTGGATTTTCGGCTTTCATCCGAAGAATTTTTCACTATTTCACAGCTGGTACAAAAACCTCAAGCCGAACCTGATGGCGAATAACCAGCTTAAATATACCCGCATCGATACAGCCGCCCGAGCCGAGAAAAGGCAGCTGTGGAACAACCCGGTATTCTGGCCGTTGGCATTGGTCGGCGGGGGATTTGTGCTGATGCTGATTCCGGCGGTTAATGCCTACCGCCGCCGAGCAAAGGAACCCAATTTATGACCCAATATATTATCCGGCGGCTTCTGTATAGTTTGCCTTTGTTGATGGGCGTCAATATCTTAACCTTCGTGCTGTTTTTTGTCGTTAACAGTCCTGACGACATGGCGCGTATGCAACTGGGGCAAAAGCACGTGACCGAACAATCCATCGCAAACTGGAAACAGCAGCATGGTTACGATATGCCGCTGCTCTGGAATAGCGACAGAGAAGGCGCGAAAAAAATAACCGACACCATTTTCTATCAAAAATCGGTCGGCCTGTTTTTGTTTCGCTTCGGCGTGTCCGATAGCGGCAGGAATATTGGCGCGGACATTAAAGAGCGTGCTTGGCCCAGTCTGGCCGTGGCGTTGCCGACGTTGATAGTCGGCCTGCTGGTAAATATCTGTTTTGCCTTAATGATGGTCTTGTTTCGCAACACTTATCTGGAACATGGGGGCATCGTGCTGTGCGTGATTTTGATGTCGATTTCGTCGCTGTTTTATATTATCGGCGGGCAGTTTTTCATCGGCAAGGTATTAAGATTAGTGCCCATTTCCGGCTATGACGGCGGTTTGGCGGCCATTAAATTCCTTATCCTGCCGGTGCTGATCGGCGTATTTTCAGGCATAGGTTCAGGCGTGCGCTGGTACCGAACCCTGTTTTTGGAAGAAGTCGAAAAAGACTATGTGCGCACCGCAAGAGCCAAAGGCCTGACCGAAACACAAACCCTGTTTCAGCATGTATTGCCGAACGCGATGATCCCCATTTTGACTGGTGTCGTCGTGGTGCTGCCGCTGTTATTCATGGGCAGCTTGATCATGGAATCGTTTTTTAGCATCCCCGGTTTGGGCAGTTACACCATAGATGCGATCAACATGCAGGATTTTGCGATCGTCCGGGCCATGGTTTTCCTGGGTTCGGTGTTATACGTGATCGGGCTATTGTTGACCGATATTTCTTACACACTGGTTGATCCGCGCGTGAGGTTATCGTAATGATTTGAGTATTGTTCAAAGCCAGCTTTGAACAATACTGGTGGTTTAACACGTATTTAGTCATTTAGTCGGAGTTCAAAGCTGGCTTTGAACGATTTGTAAAGGTTCTGCGATGCTAAAGAAAAGCCTACATACGCCAGCGCATTTATTTTTGGACAATACGCCCTATTTTGTCACCAGCGCCATTTATCAAAAAAGACCGCTATTGGCAGCCGATACTGTCAAGCAGCATTTGCTGGAAACGATTAAGGCCTGCTTTCGTGAGAAAAATTGGACGCTAAACGATTGGGTGATTCTGGATAACCATTATCATCTTTTAGGCGTGAGTGATAAAGGCGATGACTTGAGCAAGATTTTTCGTAAAATTCATGGCATAACCAGTCATGTTATTCAAGCGCACTGCTTATGTGAGCTACCGGTTTGGTGGAACTTTTGGGATTATTGTCCGCGCGATGAAAAAGATTACTTGGTTCGGTTGAATTATTTATTGATTAATCCGGTCAAGCATGGCTACTGTGAGGATTTACACGCTTATCCGTTTTCCAGTTTTCATCAACGGTTAGCGCAATCGGGACGGGAAGATTTGGCTAAACAATTTAAAGACAATGACGGTTATCAAAAAATGGTGTTGCAAGAAGATGATTTTTAATAGTCCAAAGCCAGCTTTGGACTCCGATTCAGGCGTCCACTATTTAAAATGGAGTTCAAAGCTAGCTTTGAATATTGTCGGATGTGACCAACACAGGCTAACGCAATGATTGTTCTATGGACAGACGCGCTGATTTACTTGCTGATCGCAGTGATGCTGGCGCTGGGCTTGTACCTGCGCGGCAAGGAACATATCCAGCGCCCGCTGCAGCAAATTGGCCGCAGCAAAATCGGCATGGTGTCGCTGGTGGTGTTGCTGTTTTTTGTGCTGATCGGCTTGCTCGATTCCGTGCATTTCAGGCCTGCCGACGATAAAAAAAACGAGATCATCAGCCTGCTGGACGATTGGGCGACGCCGCTACGCGAGCATGGCGAAAAAACCTACTCCGCGCCTTTTGCGACCACGCTTTACAGCAAGGAAATGATGACGTTGGCAGACGGCTCCATGCAATGGGGTTACCCGCGCCTGGAGTTCGGCGGCAGGCATTTGAATAATCCTGAGATAGAGAAAGTCCCCGATATTTTACAAAAAACAGTTTACGGTTTGGCCCAAGGCGCCAGCCTGATTGGTTTTTTTATGCTGCTTATGTGGATGTTATTTGTTGAGCAGCATAAACGTTTTATGCGCAGCTCAACGGCAAAAACAGTCTGGGCGGTAGCGTTTTTTATGGTGTCGTTTAGTTATGCCTTAATCTATCTATCCGGCTATTACCATGTGTTCGGCACCGATAAAGTCGGCGAAGACGTTTTTTATCAGGCGATAAAAAGCATCCGCACCGGCTTGGTTATCGGCACGTTAACCACGTTAATCATGCTGCCGATGGCGATCGTTTTCGGCATCCTGGCCGGCTTTTTCCGCGGCTGGGTGGATGACGTCATCCAATACATCTACACCACGCTAAATTCCATTCCCAGCGTATTGCTGATCGCCGCCTCCATCCTGATGGTGCAGGTGTACATGGCCAATCACGAAGCGGACTTTACCAGCGTCATCGTCAGGGCCGATATGCGTTTATTGTTTCTGTGCATGATTCTCGGCGTGACCAGCTGGACAGGCTTGTGCCGGTTGCTCCGGGCGGAAACCCTCAAACTCCGGGAAATGGAATACGTCCAGGCCGCGCAAGCTTTAGGAGTCAAGCAAGGCGCGATTTTGCTGCGCCATATTCTGCCTAACGTGATGCATATCGTGTTGATCTCAGTGGTGCTGGATTTCAGTTCGCTGGTGCTGGCCGAAGCCGTGTTGTCGTACATCAATATCGGCGTCGACCCGACCAGCTACAGCTGGGGCAATATGATTAACGGCGCGCGGCTGGAAATGGCGCGCGAGCCTATCGTGTGGTGGTCGCTGTCGGCTGCTTTTGTGTTTATGTTTGCGTTGGTGCTGGCAGCCAATTTGTTTGCCGACGTGGTTCAGGATGCGTTCGATCCAAGAAGGAGCGGCAATGAATAATCCGATACTGGCCGTACGGCGCCTTAGCGTCACCTTCAACCACCGGCAGAAAGTCGTCGATGACATCAGTTTTGAAATTCAGGCAGGCGAAACCTTTGCGTTGGTCGGGGAATCCGGTTCCGGCAAATCGATCACCGCCTTGTCGGTGCTCAGGTTGTTGCCGAACAATGCAAGGCTTAAAGCCGACGCGATCAGCCTACATGGCGATAATTTGCTGAACCGCTCGGAATTCGATCTGTGCAAAATTCGCGGCCGGCGCATCGGCTTTATTTTCCAGGACCCGATGTCTTCATTGAACCCGGTGATGACTATCGGCAGACAAATCGAGGAAGTCATCAAGCTGCATTTTGACTTGCCCAGAGAAGCGCTTAAGCAACGGGCGCTGGAATTATTGCAGCAGGTTGAAATACCCGATTCGCAGCAGCGCATTAAAGACTACCCGCATCAGCTTTCCGGCGGCCAGCGGCAGCGGGTGATGATCGCCATTGCCTTGGCCGGAAAGCCGGATTTGTTAATTGCCGATGAGCCGACCACCTCGCTAGACGTGACCATCCAGGCGCAAATCCTGGCGTTGCTGAAAAACATCCAGCAGCAGACCGGCATGGCGCTGTGGCTGATCAGTCATGACTTGGCGCTGGTGTCCACGATGGCCGATCGGGTTGCAGTGATGCAGCAGGGTAAAATCGTCGAAACCGGCCTGACCGCCGAGTTTTTTAGCCAACCCAAACACCCCTACACCCGCAAGCTGCTGAATGCCTTGCCGTTGATGCAAAGCTGCTTAACGCACAGCGCCGAGGAAAAACCGCCGCTGCTACAGGTCAGCGATTTTTATTGTTATTACCCGATACGGAAAGGCATCTTCAAGCGTATCGTCGATCATGTGCGGGCGGTCGATGGCGTCAGTTTCAATATTCAGCAGGGTAAAACGCTGGCCCTGGTCGGCGAATCCGGCTGCGGCAAAACCACCCTGGGCAAGAGCCTGCTGAACCTGATACCCGGCAGCGGGCGCGTCGTCATCAACGGCGTCGAGTTGAATGCCTTGACCGGTGAAGCATTGCGGCAGCAACGCGCCAATATCCAGATCGTGTTTCAGGACCCGTTTTCATCAATGAATCCGCGCATGCTGGTCGGCGATATCATTGCCGAAGGCATCAGGGCCTTGCATCCTCATACCAGTTCAGAGGAGCGCAAGAGCAGAGTCCGGCAACTGTTGCAGCAAGTCGATTTACCGGAAGACTCGGCGCTGCGCTACCCGCACGAATTTTCCGGCGGTCAGCGCCAGCGCATCTGCATTGCACGGGCTCTTGCTGTCGATCCCAAGCTGATCGTTTGCGACGAGCCGACCAGTGCGCTGGACGTGTCGGTACAGGCGCAGATTATCCAGTTGCTAAAAACCTTGCAGCGGGAGAAAGGCGTCAGCTATTTGTTCATCACCCATGACCTTGCCGTCGTCGCGGAAATTGCCGATGACGTTGCCGTGATGTATAAGGGCAAGATCATAGAGCAGGGCAGCGTGGCCGAGGTTTTGACGCAGCCCAAGCAGGCTTATACCCAAAAACTGTTGGCGGCTGTGCCGGTTTTGAAGATGGAGCATTGAAGTGGAACTCCATTTCAAACATTTGTCGGTATGTGTGGCATTTTGGGACGCGCTGTTTTAGTCTGCTAATCTACCGACATGAAAGTAAATGAAATATTAATCATGCTAAAAGAAGACGGCTGGTACCTTGTTGCTACGCGCGGAAGTCATCGGCAATTCAAGCATCCAATCAAAAGCGGTCGCGTAACTGTACCAGGAAAACCGGGCGATGATTTAGCTCCCGGCACTTTAAGTAGCATAATCAAACAAGCAAAACTAAAGGAGTAACCCATGCGTTACGCAATTGTTGTCGAAAAAGCGGAAAATAACTATTCAGCCTATGTGCCTGATTTGCCTGGTTGCGTTGCTACTGGAGGTACTTTAGAGGAAGTCGAGCATGAAATACGCGAAGCAATGGAGTTCCATATTGAAGGATTGGTTGAAGATGGTTTACCAATACCCGAACCGGCAAGTGTCGTTCAATATGTTGAAATAGCCGCTTAATTATTTAATTATATTTGAAGTGAGTAAGGTCGGTTTCGCGTAGCAGACCGACCTTACTCACTTACAACTTTAACTTTGTAAATAAAACTTATGAAAAAACAAATTTTACTTGCGGCAACAATAGCTCTCGGCACATTAGCCTTTACTGCACCGGCCGAAGAAATCGGTGATGTCAGCACGACATTTAAATTTCTGGGGGCCAATAATAAAATTGTGGTCGAAGCTTTCGACGATCCTGAGGTTCCCGGTGTCGCTTGCCATATCTCACGCGCTAAAACAGGCGGGATGAAAGGCGCCGTAGGCTTGGCTGAGGATCCGACAGAGGCATCCATTTCATGTCGGCAAATAGGCGCCATTGATGTAAATAAGCTGGATAAATTGAAAAATGGCGGTACGGTGTTTAAAGAAAGCCTGTCGCTGGTTTTTAAGACGCTGCAAGTTGTGCGTTTCTATGACAAGAAGCGTAATGTCCTGGTCTACTTGGCTTACAGTGACAAAGTGATTGAAGGCTCGCCAAAGAATGCCATTTCATCTGTGCCGGTTATGAAGTGGGATTAGCAGGACAAGCGAATGCCGTAATACGCTGGAGTTATTGCGGCATACAGGCTGGCTGAAGGGCCCAAAGCGAGTTATCCAGTTGCTCAAACCTTTACAGAAGGAACAAGGCTTCATGACCCATGATCTTACGATACAGCTTTGGGCACCGGATGCTTGTTTCAATAAAGTGCAAAAAATATTAGGCTAAAAACACAAAAATAAAAGCAATGGAAAAGCTCAGGTTGCCGAAAAATAAGGGGTCTCTTAAAAACCGTTTAAAGATTTCATTCAGTATGGCGCCGCCCAAAAGATAAACAGGAAATACATAGATAGAGGTCATGTGTCCCATATCTCCGGGGGTGTAATAAAATATGAACGTGTTAAGGAAAAAGTCGCTTGAAATATTTACAAATATTTCAAGTAACAAGGCCTCAACAGAGAGCACGAAAGCAAAAATATAGGCTTCATGTTTAAGGTTAAGGTAGTGAATCTTTTTCTTAACAAAATAAAGATGGTAGCCATAGAGTGACCACTGGAAAAACGCAAAAATCGAAGTATCGCCATTATGCACAGGTGTCACTAGATATACCCAAAGAGGCGATTGGAAAGCTGCTCTACAGAAGCTGTTAACAGCCACCTCGCTAATAACGCCTATCAGGGCGAGGGTTCCTGAATACATGTAGACCTCTTTGATTCTTACTTCCGTTGGGCTTTTGATGAGCGCAAGGCCTGCGAAATAAATAACTGCAATCAAATACAAGAAAAAAATAATAAGGTTTGCAACCATAAGGTAGTTCTCTAAACTGGTTTAATCGTCAAAGCGGGGCGAAGGGCGGCTTGCCCTGTTCGAAACGTTTACGTTGGTTTGGTTAAGATGTTGCGTAAGCCGGGCATGCTGTTTATGCCTGGCATTCATAGGTCTAAATATGGCGACGGGTTTGGGTTTCTCTCCCGTCGTTGCCTCAAACGCAAAAATGCCGGGCACGGAAGATACTGCCCGGCAAACTCAAGTCGTTCAATTCGGCGCGTGGAACAAGGTATCAATCAACTCGATAACCGCTCCTGCCATTCGGCGATTTTTATTTTCAACTCATCAACATTAACCGTAGTCAGATGGCGCTGCTTTAACAGGCGTTTGCCGGCGACCCAGACATCGGTGACTTGCTGGCGGCTTGCGGCATAAACAATCTGCGAAACCGGGCAATATAACGGCTGGGTTTCCAAATGCGATAAATCGATGGCGATCACGTCGGCGGCTTTGCCGATGCTCAACGAGCCGGTTTCATGGTCCAGGCCCAAGGCTTTGGCTCCATTGATAGTCGCCATGCGCAGGGCGGTCATGGCGGGGATGGCGCTGGCGTCACCGGCAACAGCTTTGCCGAGCAATGCCGCAGTGCGCATTTCGCCGAACATATCCAGGTCGTTGTTGCTGGCCGCGCCGTCAGTGCCTAAGGCCACGTTAATGCCTGCTTCGATACATTTAGCGACCGGGCAAAAGCCGCTAGCCAGTTTTAAATTGGATTCCGGGCAATGCACGATATGAGCGCCGGATTCTGCAAACAGCGCGATTTCATCGTCGGTTAGCTGGGTCATGTGCACCGCGATGAATGACGGATCGATCAGACCGAGTTCATGCAGCCGCTGCAAAGGCCGCTGTCCGGTTTTTTCCAGCGCCTGTTCGGTTTCGTGCAGCGTTTCGTGGACGTGAATATGGATCGATAACTCCAGCTCATCGGTAAATGCTTTAATTTTTTGTAGCGGTTCGTCAGATATTGTGTACGGCGCATGCGGTGCAAACGGTGTGGAAATTAGCGGGTGGTGGCGCAGTTGATCATGCAGCGCCAAGCCTTTTTCAATATAGGCGTCGCTGTTTTCGGCCCAGACCGTCGGGAAATCGATGACGATCAGCCCGACACTGGCGCGGATGCCGTGATGTATCGCCTGCGCGGCGGTAATTTCCGGGAAGAAATACATGTCATTGAAGCAAGTTGTCCCGCCCAGGATCATCTCGGCTATTGCCAGATCGGTGCCGTCTTTGACAAACGCCTCAGTCATCCATTTTTGTTCCAGCGGCCAAATATGGTTTTGCAGCCAGTCCATCAGTTGCAAGTCGTCGGCAATGCCGCGCATTAGTGTCATTGCGGCATGAGTGTGACTGTTGATCAGGCCGGGCAGCAAGGCATGGTTGTCCAGATTTTCGGTAGTGGTACCCTGATATTTTTGCTTGGCGAGCTCGGTAGGCAGCAGATCGATAATCCGGCCGCCATCGATAACCAGCGTATGGTGATCATAGGTTACGGATTCCGGTTCAACGGGTATAATCCAGCGAGCGTGGATGAGGGTATCGACAACTGTCATAAGATATTCCTGTATTGAATTGCCAAATTATAACTTTTTAGTAACTATTCGGCACGAAGGAAGATTTAGGCGAAGGGCAAAAAAGCTTCTTCGCCTTTCGCCTCTTAAAAGACATTAAACAATCAGACTTTAATTTATATATTAACGACTATGCAAAATAGATTGACTGTACAAGCCTTGCAATGGACGGGCGATACTTTAAAAGTGCTGGACCAGCGACAATTGCCGGAAAAAATCGTTTACGACGAATACAAGGATGCCGAAGGTGTCACCGAAGCCATTGCCAGCATGCGCGTTCGCGGCGCACCGGCTATCGGCATAGCGGCAGCTTACGGTGTGGTGCTGTCGGTTCGCAAACAATATGCCCAGTCCAATCAGTGGCGGAAAAAAGTGGCCGCCGATATCGAGTTGCTGGCAAAGTCCAGGCCCACAGCGGTCAATTTGTTTTGGGCCTTGGACCAGATGAAAGCCGAACTAGCCAAGCAACTTGATAATCCGCTGGCCGCCATTCTGGCTTGTGCGGAAAAAATCCATAACGATGATATTGCCGCCAACCATAAAATGGGCGAATTCGGCGCCGATATTCTGGACGGTGCAAAGGGGGTAATGACGCATTGCAATGCAGGTGCCCTGGCGACAGGCGGCTACGGTACGGCGCTGGGCGTTATCCGCAGCGCTTATCAAAGACAGCGCCTCAACGTTTATGCGGGCGAAACCCGGCCCTGGCTGCAAGGTGCGCGGCTGACCGTTTGGGAATTGGCGCAAGACGGCATCCCGGCGACCCTGATTGCCGATTCGGCGGCGGCATGGCTGATGAAATCCGGGGCTATCGATTGGATCGTGGTCGGCGCGGACCGCATTGCAGCCAATGGCGACGCCGCCAATAAAATCGGCACCTATTCCCTGGCCGTGTTAGCCAAACAGCATGGCGTCAAGTTGATGGTCGCCGCGCCGACTTCGACCATCGACTGGACTATCGAAAACGGCGACAAGATAGAGATTGAGCAACGCAATCAGAACGAATTATTGCCCGCTTGTTATAGCAAAGAAGGTTCTTTGATCAGTGCCTGGAACCCGGTTTTTGACGTGACCCCGGCGGCATTGATTTCAGCGATTGTGACCGAACGCGGCGTAATATTAAATCCTTCCGAACAAGGCGTGAGAGGTTTAAAAAATGCAATTTAATAAAAAAGGCAACAATCCGGTATTGGCCGTTAGCTTTTTATTTAAGGGGCTGAATCTATTAAGCAGTCCGGAACTGCGTAAATTCATCATTATCCCCATGTTAATCAATGTGGTGTTGTACAGCGCCGCGTTAACCTTGGGTTATTTTTATATTTCAGACTTGATTGACCAGTTTATCCCCAGCTGGCTGAGTTGGTTGAGCTGGATATTATGGCCGTTGTTTTTTATCAGCTTTTTTATTGCCGGTTTTTTCACCTTTACCTTATTGGCGAATATATTGGCCGCGCCGTTTTACGGAAAATTATCCGCAAAAACGCTGGCGATGGTAAAAGGCCAGGCATTTGCAAGCGCTGAACAGCCTTTGGCCAAAGTCCTTGTTGGGGAAGCTAAGCGCATGGGCTATCTGGCGACCAGGGCCTTGCCATTGCTGATATTGTCGATCATTCCCGGCATCAATGTCATTGCGCCTTTTTTGTGGGCGCTGTTCGGAGCCTGGGGCATGGCGCTGGAGTATTTGGCCTACCCGCTTGAAAACGAAGGCGTATTGTTTTCCGAGCAAAAAGAGCTGGTCAAAAGCGTAAGGCTGGGCGCGTTAAGTTTTGGCGGACTGGCGGTGTTGGGGCTTACCATTCCGTTGCTGAATATCATCATCGCCCCGGCTGCGGTGATTGGTGCTACGCTTTATTTTAATGAGATTAGGCAGGATTGAGGCGTAGATGAAAAGGTTATCTGATATATCCTGATGATTTCAGTTCCGTAGGCCGGAATAAGCCGGTTCGAGCGGCAGCGAGAACTGGTGTTTCCGGCAACCATTCTTAAAATTTGTCTATTTGTAGTTATATTTGAGGGAGAGTAATGTCGCACAATTCAAAGGAAGAACTTGTATATCGAACATGTGTGCTTCTAGTACAACATTTTAGAAATCTTATAAAGGCAAGAGCTGGCGGTTTTAACTGCGGTTTTCACTCAAGAATATTTCAACACATGCTTCATTGGGAATTTGACTTTGTTGGGGTAGGTCAGTCAGCTGAGGTAACAAATGAATCTGGTTTTCATCCTGAACATGTTGTTCCGTGTGCTGTTCTAATAAGAGAAACACTTAGGCTCATTGAAGAAAACGTACTGAGTGACACGGAAATTGCGAAGTTACTTCAGAAGCATTGGAAGATCGCAAGAATAACAAAAGAACAAGCATCGGAAATTGACAAGCATTATAAGTCGGAAATGCCACCAGGTTGGTGCTTTGAGTCCGGAGAAACTCTCGCGAGGCTAGCACACATCAAATTAGTACCTATTAGCAAATAGACAAAATAAGCACATCTGATTAGCTTGGGGTTAGCAATCAGTCAGGCAGTCGGGCATGCTGTTTATGCCCGACATTCATATACATTAAATGTCGGGCAACGAAAAGATGTCGCCTAAAGCGCCTACCGTTGGTGCCCGACCTACAAAATTACTTTTAATTACCAGGATTTATCGTATGGAACAGATTATTAATCTTCATATTGAAAAACTACCTGAAGGCCTTTATTTAGCTACCTCGGACGATATTTCCGGCTTAATTGCCCAAGGGCGGACAATAACCGAAACCTTAGAAATTGCGCGTGACGTAGCCAAAATGCTTCTTGAAGCGCAAGCCGAGAACCACCTAGATACCGAAAAAGTCCGGTTAAATCCAGAACAGTTTTTTGGAGTTAGCCATGTAGAGCATGTCGATCAATTATTTGAATCTATACGCGACGAGTGGGAACACTAAAGCATGAAATATTATTGTGCTAGTTCCCAAGCTCCAGCTTGGGAATTTGGTGCGGGAAGCTCTAGCTTCCCGTCTCGCGAAGCTAGAGCTTCGTTACTTGGGTTCCCAAGCTGGAGCTTGGGAACCAGTGTATTTCTTAACTTGATGGTAGTAATGCGTTGCGTGGGAACGAGGTTAAATCCCTAATGAAATTCGCAATACAAGTTAACGCCAGCCCTTACCAGTCCAATGCCGGGTACACCGCATACCAATTCATCAATGCCGCCTTGGCAGCGGGACATGAAGTGTTCCGGGTATTTTTTTATCAAGACGGCATTTACCATGCATTCAAATACGCGACACCGCCGAATGACGAGCTCCAGTTCACCGCGCAATGGAGCGAGCTGGCAAGACAGCATCAGATTGACTTGGTAGTGTGCATTTCCGCCGCCCAACGGCGCGGCTTGCTATGCAGCGACGAAGCCAAGCGGCAGGGCAAACAGGATAATGATCTGGCCGATGGCTTTCGCATTTCCGGTTTGGGGCAACTGGTCGAGGCCACGCTGGAAGCCGATCGCTTTATCGTATTCGGGTGAAGGCATGAAACGTTACTTATTCGTACTGCGCAAGCCGCCGCATAGCGGCGCCCAAGTTCAGGAGATGCTGGACATCATTCTGACCACAGCCGCGTTCGACCAGCACGTCAGCATCTTGTTGCTGGATGATGGCGTGTTTCAGCTGAAAAACGGGCAGAAGCCTGAGCTATCAGGCATGAAAGATACCGCTGCTATTTTTAAGGCGCTGGAAATCTACGATGTGAATGACATTTACACCGAAGTGGAGTCGCTACAGGAACGCGGCTTAAAGCCGGGAGATTTGTGCTTGTCGGTGCAGGAGTTTTACCGGAAAGACATAGCCGGATTGATGAAGCGATTTGATGTGGTGTTTGCGGGGTAGGGTTTAGAGACCTTCCAGGTTTTTAAAACCTGGAAGGTCTGGAAACGGCTTTAGAGCCAAATTATTTTGTGTTTTTTGTACCTGATCTATTAATCACCACGAAGGACACGAAGAGCACGAAGAAAAGCCAAAATAAAAACTTCGTGTTCTCTGTGTTCTTCGTGGTTTTATCTTTTTAGCCAGTCAGCTTCTTATACTTCAACCGATGAGGATTATCCGCATCGCTACCTAACCGACGGTGACGGTCGGCTTCGTAATCTTCATAGTTGCCTTCAAACCAGACCACGTTACTGTCGCCTTCAAACGCCAACATGTGCGTGGCGATTCTGTCCAGGAACCAGCGGTCATGCGAAATAACCACCGCGCAACCGGGGAAGGCCAGCAGCGCTTCTTCCAACGCGCGCAGGGTTTCAACGTCCAGATCGTTGGTTGGCTCATCGAGCAACAGTACGTTGCCGCCGGTTTTTAGCAGCTTGGCTAAATGTACGCGGTTGCGTTCGCCGCCGGAAAGATCGCCGATACGTTTTCCCTGATCCGCGCCTTTAAAGTTGAAACGGCCCACATAGGCGCGGGAGGGCGTTTCATACTTGCCGACGGTAATCATGTCCAGCCCGTCGGAAATTTCATCAAACACGGTTTTCTTCGGGTCCAGGTCATCACGCAACTGATCGACATAGGCGAGTTGAACGGTTTGCCCTAGTGTTAGAGCGCCTGAATCGGGCTTGTCGACACCGGCCATCATGCGGAACAGCGTGGTTTTACCCGCGCCGTTCGGGCCGATAATGCCGACGATGCCGCCGGGCGGCAGTTTAAAACTCAAACCGTTGAATAACAGTTTGTCGCCGAAAGCCTTGCTGATGTTGTCGGCCTCAATGACCACGTCGCCCAGACGAGGTCCGGGCGGAATATAAATTTCCTGAGTCTCGTTGCGTTTTTGCACGTCGGATGAAGACAGCTCTTCAAAACGGGCCAATCGGGCTTTGCTTTTAGCATGGCGGCCTTTGGGGCTGGAACGCACCCATTCCAACTCTTCTTTCATGGCTTTTTGGCGGGAAGATTCCTGTTTTTCTTCCTGCAACAAACGGTTGCTCTTTTGCTCCAGCCAGCTGGAGTAATTGCCTTCCCACGGAATGCCGGAACCTCTGTCCAGCTCCAGAATCCAGCCGGCGACATTGTCCAGGAAGTAGCGATCATGGGTTACCGCGACCACGGTGCCGGGATAATCGTGCAGAAATCTTTCCAGCCAGGCGACCGATTCCGCATCCAAATGGTTGGTCGGTTCGTCCAATAACAGCATGTCGGGGTTGGACAGCAATAAGCGGCATAAGGCCACGCGGCGTTTTTCACCGCCCGACAGTTTGGTGACATCGGCATCCCAATCCGGCAACCGCAACGCATCGGCAGCGACTTCAAGCTTGCGGTCCAGGTTGTGGCCGTCGCAAGCGTTGATGAAGTCTTCCAGGAACGCTTGTTCGGCAGCGAGTTTGTCGAAGTCGGCATCGGGCAGCGCGTAAGCGGCATAGACGGCGTCGAGTTTTGCCAAAGTTTCCTTGATTTCCGCGACCGCTTCCTCGACATTGCCGCGCACGGTTTTATTGGGGTCGAGCTGCGGCTCTTGCGGTAAATAGCCGATGTTGATGCCTTTAAGCGGGATAGCCTCGCCTTCGATTTCCTTGTCGATGCCCGCCATGATGCGTAGCAGCGTCGATTTACCCGAGCCGTTTAAACCCAATACGCCGATCTTTGCGCCGGGAAAAAAAGACAGCGAGATGTCCTTGAGGATATATTTCTTGGGCGGGACTATCTTGCCGACCCGGTTCATTGAATATATGTATTGCGCCATAATGTTTAGTTCATCAGTTTAAAATTGGTATAGGGTACCAGAAAGCAGGCGCCTTGGTTGGCGCGATCTCGGTTATTATTCCACGTTATTTGGCAATTTTTAAGTGTTGATGATGAGGCGGATGCTGCGTGGTTAATTTTTAGCACGAAAGCAGCAATCGGTATTTAAATGAAACGAGGTGTTACATGTTTATATGACTGAACTTCGCTGAGCGAGGTTCAATATTCTATTGGTTCGGCATGGCTGGCTAGCAACAATCCCTCTATGCGTCAGCTTGATTTTAAATAGAGTTATCATCAAGTCTGACGCATAAGGGTATGTCATCGTTCAGCACTGAGGTGCGGTGATTCGACCTCTAATTTTGACGCTGTTTCTCCAGCAAATAATCCAGCCAGAGATTAGACAGCTTTTCCTGCACGGTATTTTGCCGCAATCTTGCGTTCAGGTGCGGGAAGTCAACCTTATCCAAATCCTGATCCTGGTTGTAGCACGAGTACACGAACACTTCCTTGCCGGTCTCTGCATCAACATGTTTGCACAAGCATTGCGCGCAAATGCCTTTCATCATGCACTGCATCGGCGAGTTGATCGAACCGATGGCGTGATGGGCCTTTTTCAGATAAGGCTTCAATACATCGAAGCGTGCGCTTTTCACTGCGGCCATCATGCGATCCGACCCGATCACGATCAAATGGTCGACATCCGACAGCGAAATGGGTTGTTCGCCGAGTTCGCCGTTGGCGTAGGCCAACATGCATTCCAGGATATTGCCGACAAAAGTCTTGTCTTGTGGACGGGTCGGGGTAATCGGGGTTACGCCTTCGCCTTTGTCGACCGACCAGATAATGATATCGGCGGCAGCTTCCACGTCCTCGACTTTAAAGCGGTCTTGCGCATATTTGTAACCGGCGAAATAAATCACCTTATTGCCTGCCGCTCTTAACGCCTTGCCGATGGAGAACAGTACCGCGTTGCCCAAACCGCCGCCGAGCAACAATACGGTCTCGCCGGTCGGGATATCGGTTGGCGTACCGGTTACACCCATCAACACCAACGGATCGCCGACTTTCCAGGTTGCGCACAGGCGTGAGGACGAGCCCATCTCCAGTGCAATCAATGAAACCGTGCCTTTGTCTTTATCGACTTCCGCACCGGTCAGCGCCAGGCCTTCGGCCGCCAGCACCGTGCCTTCGACGACAGGAGCAAAGGCTTCGTAGTTTTGTACGCGGTAAAACTGTCCGGGCTGGAATTTTTCCGCCGCCATCGGCGCTCTGACCACCACTTCGATAATGGTCGGGGTCAAGCGGTTGATGGCGACGATAGTGGCTTTAAATGCTTCATCCAGACGAGCAAACAAGGCTTTCAAGGCTGCATCGCGTTCCGCTTGCTGAGCAGGATTTAATCGAGCCAGTTCTTGTTCAAACAGTTTGACCACATGCGGGTAGCCGTTCTTGGCGCTGGCCATGGCTTTAACCACATTACCGGCATAAACAGGATGGTTATCGCCGTAGAAACTGATGAATTTGCCGTCTTTTTGATAAGACGTCAGCGGCGCGGGTTTGCCGAGTTTGGGCATAGCTTCATCGTGCATCGGCACCAGTTCAACGGAATCGTTGTTCCATTCCGGCTGGTAGCGTTGGAAGAACCATTTGTCCATCACGAAGGTGTCAGGGTATTCGCTTTGGTAAATGGTGTTCGGCGAAGTGCCCGCCGCAACGTATAGGCTGCGCAATGGAACTGTGACATTCTGCCCTGAACTAAGCCAGCGGCCTTCTTCCAGCACCAGTTTTTCAAACTCTACTGCGTTTAAATGGCCGTATTCATCGGTTTCTGCGCCGAGCGGGCTCATGCCCTCGGCCAAAGCGATGCCTTCTTCCAGCGCTTTGGCGATTTCTTCGTGGTTTTGGCGATACGCAGGCGCATCGTTGATGCCTTTACGGTAAAACAGCGTGACGCCGCCCCAGGCATCTACCAGCGGTTGAAAATCAGGCAGTTCGCCTTCCGCTTCGGCGCGTTGGCGTTCGGCGACGATAGCTTTGCCGTGCGCCAGGAATTCATCAAGGATAATGGTTTCTTCCTGATCGTAACGGCTGCGGACGGTTTGCTCGCCGTACACGTTCACCAGGGTTTCATAACGATGCAGGATTTTTTCGACCTGTACCGGGTAATATGCCATCAATTCGGTTGCGGTATCCATAGCGGTCAAGCCGCCGCCGATAACGCCGGCAGGCAAACGAACCTGCAAGTTTGCCAGAGAGGAATCCTTAGCAGCTCCGGTTAATTGCAAGGCCATCAGGAAATCCGACGCTTTGCGTATGCCGCGGATCAGGTTGTTCTTCATGTCGATAATCGTCGGCTTGCCTGCGCCCGAAGCGATACAGATATGGTCGAAGCCCATGCTCCATGCATCTTCGATAGTAATCGTGCCGCCAAAGCGCACGCCACCGTAAGAGCGGAACGCTGCGCGACGCTGCAAGGTCAGGTAAATGACTTTCAGGAAGTTCTTGTCCCAGCGTACGGTAATGCCGTATTCGGCAACGCCGCCAAAACCGGCCAGGATGCGTTTGTCCAGCTCTTCGTAAAGGTCTTGGAAGTTGACAATCGGCATAGGCAGATGTTCGCTGTCACCGGTCAGTTCTACCGGCAGCGGCTCAAGCTTTAAGCCGTCGATACCGGCAACGCCGAAGCCTTCATTTAACAAGTAATGACTCATCGTGTAACCGGCAGGGCCGAGGCCGACCACCAGCGCGTTTTTGCCGTTGTAAGGCAGCATATACGGGCGCTTGACGTTTAATGGGTTCCAGCGGGTCAGTAAGCTGTAGATTTCAAAGCCGTAAGGCATGAACAATACGTCTGTCAGGACGCTGGTTTCAATTTGCGGAATATCGACCGGATCGGTTTTTTGGTAGATACAACCTTTCATGCACTCGTTGCAGATACGATGTCCGGTGCCTGGGCACATTGGGTTGTCGATAACGACAATCGCCAACGCACCGATATTGTCGCCGTTACGCTTGACGAGGTGCATTTCCGAGATTTTTTCATCCAGCGGGCAGCCGATAGTGGTCACGCCTAATGGGTCAACCTTGAAAGTTTCGGTTTTTTTGTTGCGCATGCCCTTGGAGCAGGAGTCGGTGTCGCGCTCGTGACAGTAAATGCAATGATTGACTTCGGACAATACCTGGCGCTGGTTGTAACGCGGGTCGGTCAGCTTGAAACCGTCCCGGCGGCGGCGGTGCTCCTGCTCGCCCATCCAGGCCTTGAACTCGCCGCGGTCGACCAGGTCGTGTGCAACCAAGTGGTCGAAATCGCGCTTTTTCGGGAATTTGAAGCTTGACCAATTCGCAACCACATCGTTGTCTTGTTGAGCGACGAAACTCCAGCGTTGCACGATGTCCATCAGGGCGGCGACAAATTCGGCGGGGTCTTGCTGACTGATGATGTCGTTAAATTCGCTTGCCGCTTCCTGATGCGCGGCGAGTTTTGCGCGCAGAGCCTCGGCGACCAAATCGGCATTTTCGTAATCGCTGTCTTTGCCTTTGGCAACCAATTTGTAATGGCTGGACAGCAGGCCGATAGCTGCGCCAACTCTTGCTACGCGGTGTTCGGGGTCATTATCCTGGTTGGCTTCGGGGAAGCCGGCATCTATCAGCAGATCAAAACGGTTCAGGATGGAAGGAATAGCCCAATCGCTGGTATCCTGGCCTTTAAAGGCGAAGCCTAACTTTTCGACCACTTCATTTTTATAGGTAAAAATGGTGTCGATTTCATCCTTAATTCTGGCGCCCTGCGCTTGATGCTGCTCGGTAACATTGAACAACTGAGCGACAAACTGGCCGACATAAGGCCCCATGCGCACCAGCAGGTCGGAAACAGCTTCTGCCGATAATCCGGCGCCCTGGTTCTCGCGGTAAGCCTTGAATTCATTGTGCAGCACTGAATCATGGCGCTCAACCGAAGCATCAAACACATCCAGCAAATCTTTCAGACGTGCAGAGTCATATAAATCGGGGTAGTTAAAGCCGGGAATGCCTAGGGTAAGATTGTGTTGTTCCATAGTTCTCGTGTTTGATTAGTTCGCTTGTCCATACAGCCCCCATAAAAAATGGCTTTATCTGTACTTAAAAGGTTACCGAAAAGACTGAATTTAACCGCGCATTATAAGTAGATATGGCTTTTTTTGCCACAGATAATCTTTTAAGGGTGAGCTGCAATAAGTTCTTAAGACATAATAATTTTTACAAATTACTGTTCAGGCTAAGACGTCGGCATTTTTTCCCTGAGTTTTAAAAACCGCTGATACCGCGTCATGGAAATAGCGCCGTTTTCCGCCGCCGAGCGCACCGCACAGCCTTTATCAACCAGATGGCGGCAGTCCTTAAACTGGCATTGATCAATCAACGGCTGGAACTCACGATAACCGTAAGCCAGCTGTTGTTCGGATAGGCCCGCTAGCCCGAATATGGCGACGCCGGGGCTGTCGATTAAATCGCCGCCTTGCTCCATATGGTACAGCGTCGCTGCTGTGGTGGTGTGCCGTCCGTGTTTGGTAGTTTCCGAGATGGTGTTGGTTTTGAGATCTTTATCGGGAATGATCGCATTGGTTAATGAGGACTTGCCGACGCCGGATTGTCCCGCCAAAATGCTGACCTGATCTTTTAAGGCCCGCTCCAGTTCGTCCAGTCCCGATGCCGCCGTAGCGCTGACCCGGTATAGCTGATAGCCCAGATTGGTATAGTCCAGCAGTTCCTGTTCAATAACGGTCGATTGCGCCAAGTCTGTTTTATTCAGCACTAACGCCGCATCTATATTGCGGTTTTCGCAAATGGCCAGGTACTGGTCTATCAGCAAAAAATCGCAATAAGGCTCGACAGCAAAGACGACAAAGACGGTGTCGATATTGGCGGCAACAGGGCGCGTTTTGCCGCTTCTGGACGGGCGCATCAACAGCGAACGGCGCGGCAGGATTTTTTCTATGCGCCCCTGGTCGGGCGAGGATTGTGTCCATAAAACTCGGTCGCCGACTGCGACGGTTTCAAGCCGCCGCAGGGTTTGGCACAGTACAATCTTGTCGTTATGTTCAACCGCGATACCCTGGCCTAAATGGGAGATAACCAGGCCTTCAATTAATTCACTCATCAAGCAGGGCGTATTTGTGATTCTAAGTTGGCAATACGAATAGCCGCAGGCGGATGACTGTAATGGAATGCGGAATACAAAGGGTCCGGCGTTAAGGTGCTGGCGTTTTCTTCAAACAATTTAACCAAGGCGCTGATCAGCTTTTCGGCTTTGGCATTGTTTGATGCAAAATTATCGGCTTCAAATTCAAATTTACGTTGAAAGTAGGCAACGATAGGCTGGATAAAAAAGGTAAACGACGATGATACCAGCATGAACAGCAACAAGGCCGCAGCATGCGACGGTTGCTCTACGCCCAGTCCGTTATAGAACCATTGCTGGTCGATCAGCCAACCTAAAACCGCGAAACTGACCAAGGTCATGACGGCATTGGCAATCAGCATCTTGATGGTGTGTTTGCACTTGAAATGTCCCAGTTCGTGGGCCAGTATCGCTTCCAGTTCTTCATCGTCCAAGGAATTAATCAAGGTATCGAAAAATACGATGCGCTTGTTGTTGCCAAGGCCGGTGAAGTAGGCGTTACCGTGGCCTGAACGCTTGGAACCGTCCATAATGAAGATGCCCTGGCTGCTAAAGCCACAACGAGCAAGCAAATCCTGAATACGGTCTTTTAACGAGCCTTCTTCCATCGGGGTGAACTTATTAAATAACGGCGCGATCAAGGTTGGATAAAGCCAGCTTATCAGCAGCGAAAAGCTTATCAGTATGGCCCAGGCCCATAACCACCACAATGAACCTATGCTGTCCATAACCCACAGGATCAGGGCGATTAAAGGCATGCCGATAGCGGCAACCAAAACCATCTGCAATAGTTGATCCTTGACGAATTGTTGTGGCGTGCTTTTGTTGAAGCCGTACTTTTCTTCAATTATAAAGGTTTGGTAGACGCTGGTAGGAAGCTCTAACAAAGTCATCACCAGAAACACAGTAGCCAGTGCCGCCAAGCCTGCTATTAAAGGCGATTGCACCGTAGCGGCCCAAAATTCGAAAGCCCAATTAATGACGCCGCCGAGAGTCAATATTAATAGCAGTACAACACCGAGTACGCTGTCGATATTGCCTAGCCTGCTTTTTTCCAGCGTGTAGTCGGCCGCTTTCTGGTGGGCTTCCAGCGAGACAGTATTTTTAAAGGCTTCTGGCACGGCGAAGCGATGCTTTGCAACATAATTAGCGTGCCGTTGGGCCAGCCAGAACTGGACTGAAAAAGACAGGGTTAGCGCGACTAAAAAGACGATGGTAAAGCTATTCATAGACGGGATTCTTCAAAGTTTAAGAGTTAGACGTACACATTAGCCAATGCTACACTAACCGCCACCTTCAATACAATGGAATCAATAAATGGCGCAGGATTCATCGCATCTCATCTGGGTAGATCTTGAAATGACAGGACTCGATCCTGACAACGATTTGATCATCGAGATTGCTACGATTGTTACTGACAAGAATTTGAATGTTTTGGCCCAAGGCCCGGTGCTGGCGGTGCATCAGTCCGATGCGGCGTTGGCGGCTATGGATGAGTGGAACCAGCAGCATCACGGGCAGTCCGGCCTGATTAAGCGCGTCAAAGCGTCTACTATTAATGCTGCTGAAGCCGAGCGGCAAACGCTGGCATTTCTAAAGCAGTGGGTGCCGGAAAACACCTCACCAATGTGCGGAAACAGCATCGGCCAGGACAGACGGTTTTTATACCGCTACATGCCCAAGTTGGAGGCGTATTTTCATTATCGCAATATCGATGTTTCAACGATCAAAGAGCTGGCCGCCAGATGGGCGCCGCATGTCAAAGACGGCTTTAAAAAACAGTCCTCGCATCAGGCCCTGGACGATATTATCGAGTCTATTGAAGAGCTGCGTTATTACCGCGAGCACTTTATCAAGTTCTAAGTTATGAACCAAATACTTGCAGTTGGGCTGGGCGGAGCGTTTGGCGCAGTGATTCGGTTCCTGGTGTCGTCGGGTATTTACCAGTGGTTGGGACGAGGCTTTCCGTATGGAACATTAGTTGTCAACGTGATCGGCTCGTTTATGCTCGGCTTGTTGACCGAGTCGTTGATCCAGCAACGTATCACCATCACATTTGAATACCGGGCGGCTATTCTGATTGGCTTTATCGGGGCGTTTACAACGTTCTCCACCTTTTCGCTGGAAACTTTTTACCTGATAGAACAGGGCAATTTAAACAAGGCGGCGCTGAATATATTCATCAGCGTCACGGCTTGCGTAGGTGCAATCTGGATCGGATTGCTGTGCGGCCGGGGCCTGTTTTATTATTCGGATGGCATTATTCAGGTGTCGGGCGGCGTCATCCCTTATGCCTTGATGACAATCAATGCGATATTCGCTTTTCTGGTCAGTATGTTGGCAACCATTTTGTTGCAGAAAGTGGCGATATCCGTGGAATATCGCGTCGTCCTGACCGTGATCACAGTGGGTGTGTTTTTAACCCTGTCCGGCTTATACCTGTTGTTGTTTTTGGTTGAGCACGGTTATTCGTTCGACACCCATCTGAATTTAATGCTGAGCACCTTTGTCGCCAATAGCCTGGTTTGTATTTTAGTGATTTGGATGGGCTTGCTGGTCGGCAGGCAGATTTGAGAGACGAAAGACAAAGGGCTAAAGGCACATACTTTTTTCGCCCTTTGCCTTTTGTCTTTCGCCTCATATATATTTTAATTTTAAGGTAATAATTTAATCATGTTAGATCCCCGCTTATTCAGAACCGAGCTTGATTTTGTTAAGGAACAGCTAAACAGACGTTCATTCGATTTTAACCCGGAGTATTACTCCGAGCTGGAAGCCCGGCGCAAAGATATCCAGGTTAAAACCCAGGAATTGCAGAACGAACGCAACAGCAGCTCAAAAGCCATCGGCATGGCCAAAGCCAAAGGCGAAGACGTGCAGCCGCTGTTGGATCAGGTTCAGCATTTGGGCGATGAACTGAAAGCCGCGGAAACCGAGTTGTCCGGTATTCAGGCGAAAATGACCGCCCTGATGGAAGGCATACCCAACATCCTTGATGAGTCCGTGCCGAGCGGCAAGAGTGAAGACGACAATCTCGAAATCAGCCGCTGGGGCGAAGTTCCGAACTTCGATTTCGAGCCCAAAGACCATGTTGATTTAGGCGCAAAGATAGGCATGGATTTCGAGCTGGGCGCAAAAATCGCCAGCGCAAGATTTGTTGTTTTAAACGGGCCGCTGGCGCGCTTGCAACGGGCCATTATCCAGCTGATGCTCGATACCCATACCTCCGAACACGGCTACAGCGAAACCTACGTGCCTTTTTTGGTCAACGCCGACAGCTTACGCGGCACCGGCCAGTTGCCCAAGTTTGAAGCCGACCTGTTCAAGGCCAGCGACGATCCAGGCTTATACCTGATTCCGACCGCCGAAGTGCCGGTTACCAACATTGTCAGGGACGTAATTATCGACGCCAAAGACCTGCCGCTTAAATTCGTCTGCCACAGCCCCTGTTTTCGTAGCGAAGCCGGCGCCTATGGCCGCGATGTCAGAGGCATGATCCGTCAGCACCAATTCGAAAAAGTCGAGATTGTGCAAATCGTAAAGCCTGAGGATTCAGTTGCGGCTCATGAAGAGTTAACCAATCATGCAGAAGCCATATTGAAAAAACTAAACCTGCCTTACCGCAGGATGTTGTTATGCGCAGGCGATACCGGTTTTTCATCAAGCAAAACCTACGATCTGGAAGTGTGGCTGCCGGGGCAGGGCGCGTATCGCGAAATTTCATCGTGCAGCAACTTCAAAGACTTTCAGGCGCGCCGCCTGCAAGCCCGTTGGCGCAACCCCGAAACCGGCAAGCCCGAGCTGGCGCATACCCTGAACGGTTCCGGTCTGGCTGCGGGCAGAACCTTGATTGCGGTGATGGAAAATTATCAGGATGCAGAAGGTCGCATTCATATTCCTGAAGCGTTGCGACCTTATATGGGCGGGTTGGAGGTTATTGGTTAGCTGTGGGCAGGCTGCTTTTGGCTTTATGTTCAACGAAACCGCTTTCCGCTCGCCGCATCATAAATAGCAGTTTCTTGTCCAAGTTCGCCGACTTTGCCGTGCACGATAAAAATATCGGAACCGGCAAAGGTTTTTAGGAGTTTCCTTGAATCTTTGATGGCTGGTCGGGTCGTCGGGTTGGCGCTGGTGGAGACTAGCGGACTGCCGAATTGGGCGCATAAAGCTCGGGCTATCGGGTGATTGGTTACTCTGACTGCCAGGGATTGATGTTCGCCGGTCAGACATTTTGGCACCCAAGGCTGGGCTGGAATAACCCAGGTCACGGGGCCTGGGCAAGTCGGTGTGATCCGCTCAATAATGGCTTGATTCAAGACGAGGTAAGGGCGCAATTGCTCCAGCGATGAGGCGATCAGTATCAAGCCTTTTTCTACCGGGCGCTGTTTGATGGCGAGCAGGGACATCACAGCCGTTTCATTGAGCGGATCGCAGCCTAAGCCGTAAACGGCTTCAGTGGGATAGGCGATTACTGCTCCGGTTTTGATATGACGAACAGCGTTTTTTATTTTGAAGCCGGAGCAGTAGGGCATTTGAGTTGGATTTTAAAGCTTCACCGCGAAGAACACGAAGTTTTTACTTTCTTCGTGTTCTTCGTGTTCTTCGCGTCTTCGTGGTGAATTAAAGTTTTAAGCTACTTAGGCCCCTGCACATCGGCCGGATCGCCTTCATACGGTGTTGCGTATTTGCAGTCTTTTTGCGGGCAAACTTTTTCCACGCCGCGCCGTTTGGTCTCTTTGACGGTCAAAATAGGCCATGCACATTCCGGGCAGCTTTCTTTGATCGGCGCGTTCCATAATGCGTAATCGCATTTCGGGTATTCCGAGCAGGAATAGAAAATCTTGCTGTTTCGCGACTTACGCTTGAGTATATTGCCTTGTTTGCATTGCGGGCATTCGACGCCGGTGTCCGACGGTTTTTCCAAAGGCTCGATATGCTTGCATTTGGGATAGCCGCTGCAACCGATAAATTTGCCGTAGCGGCCTGTCTTGATCACTAACGGCGATTCGCATTTAGGGCAGACTCGGCCTTCCACAACTTCGGGTTCGTCGGTAGCGCCCGCGTCATCGTTCAGGTTTCGGGTGTATGAACAGCCGGGATAGTTGGTGCAGCCGATAAAGCGGCCATTACGTCCCAAACGGATGGACAGCGGGCTGCCGCAATCCGGGCATTTTTCATCGATAGCTTCCTGGGTGACATCCTTGCGCTGGACGCTTTCTTCTTTTTCGTGGATTAGCGTGTTAAACGGCGTCCAGAAATCGCGCATTAACGGAATCCAGTCTTTTTCTCCCCGCGAAACCGCATCCAGTTCATCTTCCAGATTGGCGGTAAAACCGTAATCGACATATTTGGTGAAATGTTCGGTCAGGAATTTATTGACGATTCTGCCGACATCGGTCGGGTAGAAGCGTTTGCCGTCCAAAGTGACGTAGTCGCGGTTTTGCAAAGTCGAAATGATCGATGCATAGGTCGACGGCCTGCCGATACCGTGCTCTTCCAGCGACTTTACCAGGCTGGCCTCGCCGTAACGTGGTGGCGGCTCGGTAAAGTGTTGTGCGGCATTGATGTCGTTCAGTTGAACCGGACGGCCTTCTTCCATCGGCGGCAGGAAACTTTCCTTGTCGTCGCTCTCGTTGCTGTCGTCTTTGCCTTCCAGGTAGGCGGCCATGAAGCCGGGATGGGCTATCGTAGAGCCGGTGGCTCTGAACACGTGCTTGCCGTCGCCGCAGGTTAAGTCGACGGCGACCATGTTCAGCGTGGCATGAATCATCTGGCAGGCAATGGTGCGCTTCCAGATCAGTTCATAGAGCTTGAACTGTTCAATACTCAGATGGTTTTTTAGCTGGCTCGGCAGGTACCTTGGATAGGTCGGGCGTATCGCTTCGTGCGCTTCCTGGGCGTTTTTAGATTTGGTCTTAAAGACTCTAGGCTCTTTGGGCACATTTTCAGCGCCGTAGTTTTCGGCAATCAGCGCACGGATTTCTTCGACGGCGTCTACCGACAGGTTGACCGAGTCGGTACGCATATAGGTGATTAGACCTGCGGTTTCGCCACCTATATCGATGCCTTCATACAGTTGCTGGGCAACGATCATGGTGCGTTTGGTGGTGAATCCCAGTTTGCGCGAGGCTTCTTGTTGCAGTGTCGAGGTGATGAAGGGCGGGGCAGGGTTGCGTTTTTGCTGTTTCTTTTCCAGCTTGGCGACCATTAATTGGCCGTCGGCGGCATCCAGCAAGGTTTGCCTGGTTTTTTCCGCCAGCTCTTCATCGGTAATGCTGAATTGTGTGACTTTTTCACCGTCAAACTGGGTCAGTTTGGCTTTGAAGGCTTGATCCTGCGAGGTCAAGGCGGCATCGATCGTCCAGTATTCGCGGGATTTAAAGGCCTCGATTTCCAGTTCGCGTTCGACGATCATGCGCAAGGCAGGGCTTTGTACGCGGCCTGCGGACAAGCCGCGGCGGATTTTTTTCCATAATAACGGCGACAGGTTAAAACCGACCAGATAATCCAAAGCGCGGCGCGCCTGTTGGGCGTTGACCAGGCTGATGGCGACTTGCTCTGGGTTGGCTATGGCCTCGGTGACGGCTCTTTTGGTGATTTCATGGAAAACAACCCGATGCACCGGCTTGTCTTTTAGTAATTTTTTTTCTTTCAGCAATTCAAGTAAATGCCAGGAAATGGCTTCCCCTTCTCTATCAGGGTCAGTCGCCAGATATAAGGTGTCTGCGGTTTTAAGGGCTTTGCTGATCGCTTGGACATGCTTTTGGTTGCGATCGATAACTTCGTATTTCATTGCGAAGTTGTTATTCGGGTCGACGGCACCTTCTTTTGGGATCAGGTCGCGGACGTGTCCATAAGAGGCTAAAACTTGAAAGTCTTTGCCTAAATATTTTTCTATGGTTTTGGCTTTTGCAGGTGATTCTACAATGACGAGGTTCTTACTCATTTATTTAAAAAGATGAAAGGCGAAGGGCTAAAGACGAAGGGCGAAGGGCTAAAGGCAAAAAACGTACATTTTCGCCTTTAGCCCTTCGCCCTGGGTCTATTTTTTAATGCAAATAAGTTGGAATAAGATCATAGACAATATCTTCCATTCTGGAGAAAGCGATTTCCTCATCAGGCTGGCTGAGCAATACCATCAGCACTATCCACTTTAGCTTCTCCATTGACAGCTCTTCATTTTCAAGTGCCATGGCCCGGTCGATGACAATTTCCCGGTTGGCGGAGCTGAGGATGCCGCTATGTTCAAGAAACATGATCATATTGCGGGAATCAAGATCCAGACGGGCTTTCTCCTGGCTGCAAAAAATGCGGAAAGTAGGCAATATCGATGCATTTATGGCCCGTTGCAGGCTAAGCGATTCCAGCCAGTCAAAAGCTTTGTTGACTTCGATTTGTTCAAAGCCCGCTTCAAGCAATTCTGTTTTGACGATATCGCTGTCAGGAAGTATTTCAATTTCATCTTCCATGTAGTTTTCGAATAAGTACATCAGGACATCAAAAATATTTTCTTTCATAAGCTCTTGGTTGTTTATTTGATTCGGGTATAGCATCCGCCGGCGGATGCTTCTATATAGCCTTGCAGTTCCAGAATCAGTAACATTGACGAAATAACTTCGACGGATTCGTTGGCATTTTCAACCAGAGTATCGATAGAAGTTGGGCTAAACATGACAAGATTCAATAATGTTTGTTGCTCCAGGTCAAGCGTTGATTGCATTGTGGATAGGGAGAAATTCTCATCCTGTTGATTATATTGATGTAGTTCCTCAAGAATATCTTGAGTTGTTTCGACAAGTTTCGCGCCTTCACGGATCAGTGCATTGCAGCCGCGGGCCAACGGGTTGTGAATAGAGCCTGGAATTGCGAAAACTTCGCGGTTTTGTTCGAGCGCCATGCGCGCAGTAATCAGCGAGCCGCTCTGTTTAGCGGCTTCGACTACCAAGAGTCCTTGGCACAGGCCGCTGATAATGCGGTTGCGTCTGGGAAAGTGGTTGGCTTTGGCGGTCGTGCCGGGCGGAAATTCCGAAATCATCGCGCCGGTATTGACGATTTCAGTGGCCAAGTTTTTATGGCAAGCCGGATAGACGCGATCCAGCCCGGTTCCGGCTACCGCAATCGTATAACCCTGAGCCTTTAATGCACCTTGATGGCTGGCGGCGTCTATGCCCAAAGCCAGTCCGCTGGTAATTACAAAACCATAATGACTCAGGGTCTTGGCAAAGTTAAAGGCGGTTTCCAGGCCTGAGGTCGAAGGGTTGCGACTGCCGACGATGGCGAGCTGCGGCAGTGATAACAGTTCGGGGTTGCCGCGAACAAACAGAATAGGCGGGGGATCGGAAATTTCCTTTAACGGCAATGGATAGGCAACGTCATGGAGAGTGATCGCGCTGTTGTTTTCCTGGCTCAGCCAGCTCAGGTCATAGTCGATCAGCGACCAGTCAGGGTTCTTGATCGCATTAACGATATCGCTTTTCAGGCCTAATGCGCTCAGTGCGGATGCTGATTCAGCAAATAATTGCGCCGGGGTATGGCTTTCAAGTAAGCGAAGAAATGTTCGGCAGCCAACGCCTGGCGTGCGCAATAACGCAAGCCAGTATTTTATGTCGTCATCGGTTTGTTGGGCGGTAATGTTCAGGGGGTTCTAACTTTGTCTAAAACATGAAGAGCCTGGGTCGCTTTCATAACCAGGGCATAACTGACACGCTCAAACGGGCGGAAAACCATCAGGGTGCCGGCAATTTCATCGGGAAGATTAACGGCATCATTCTTAATTGGGCTATAGTCATCCCTGACAATCTTGCCAGCTCTATATATATCCAGTTCGTGTCCGGCTAAGAGACCGTCGGCAGTGCCTTTGTCGATTACGACGACATTATATCGGCCGATTTGGGAAACACCGCCGAGCACGCTGATAATGCTGCCTTTTATGCTCTCTTCAGGCGGACGGGGAAAATAATTTAAGGCGAGGTCCTCTTCTAGAGTGGGCATGATCCGATCGCCAATGCGGATTTCACGATCGGCTTTGGTTATGGCCAACGTTGCCGGATCGCCGGGTTGTTGCAATGAAGCCTCAGCAATGTATTGCGCCTCATAGCCCAGGATTTCCCCACTTTCCGGACTGGCATACGCGCTTCCGGGACGGTAAATTGTGTGGGATAGGCTATCTGTTTCGGTTATTGAGCGAACATAAACACGGTCGCCGATACCTACAATGAGATGTTCGCCTGCAAAGTCAACAACATAAGGAGCGTTGTTGAGTTCATCCTCGCCCACTACTTTGGGTGACGTCAAATAGCTAGCTATGTTTGCCGTAGGAATTAACCGGATAGCCTGTTCTAGTTTGGATTCACGAATGCAGGGCAATACCTTTCCGTCTTCTGAAACGGCAAATTCTTTACGCCCGTGTTTATAATCATCTTCTTTAAGCACGCAGGGAGCATTGGTTGTGGTTTGAGCTTGAGGTATATCGCTTCTGGAAAGACTAAGCTGCGGTTTGCCGTTTATCACGGAAAAATAAAGCGTATCGCCGGGATAAATCAGATGAGGATTTTTGATTTGAGTATTGTGACTCCACAGTTCAGGCCATTGCCACGGGTGCGTCAGAAATTTACCGGATATTTCCCATAAGGTATCACCTTTAATAACAGTGTATTGATCAGGATGGGACGGATTTATTTGTATTTCATCAGCCCATGCGCTTAAGCTGAAAAGCAGAGAAACTATCAATCCGGTGAGTGTTCGAAAAGCCATGTTGGGTTCCTGTAGAGTCTTTTTTACTATCTGAATTCAAAGTTTAGATGAATTCAGATAGAATTCCAGTATTCAAACATTATAGTGGAGAGTTTGTTGAGTATTCTATCTATTCTCGAGTTTCCGGATGAACGGTTGCGTAAGAAGGCTGCAATCGTAAAAACGGTCGATGATAAAGTTAAAAAATTGGTCGATGACATGCTTGAAACCATGTACGAATCGCATGGTGTAGGGTTGGCCGCAACCCAGGTTAATGTGCATCAACGGATAGTTGTTATTGATGTCAGTGAAGAAAAAGACACCCCGTTATGTCTAATCAACCCTGAAATTATCGAAAAAGACGGCGTTAAGGAATCAGAAGAAGGTTGTCTTTCGGTGCCCGGCTTCTTTGAAAAAGTGACCAGAGCCGAACACATTATAGTAAAAGCGCTCGACAAGGAGGGGGAACCTTTTGAATTGAGCGCCAGGGACTTGCTGTGCGTGTGCGTTCAGCACGAGCTGGATCATCTGGATGGAAAACTGTTTGTTGATTACATTTCACCGTTAAAACGGCAGCGAATTAAGAAAAAATTGGAAAAAATTCACAAAATGGAAACGAGCTGAGCATGAAGATTATTTTTGCGGGAACTCCCGAGTTTGCTGTGCCTTGTTTGCAGATGTTGCTGGATTCGAAGCATGAAGTTTGCGCCGTTTACACCCAGCCCGATCGTCCGGCGGGCAGGGGACGCAAGTTACAGCCCAGTCCGGTCAAGGAACTGGCCGTAGCTGCCGGAATCCCCGTTTTTCAGCCGCTTACCATGAAAACCAGTGAGGACTTGCAGCAGATCAGTGCATTTAATGCCGACTTGATGGTGGTGGTCGCTTACGGCATGATCTTAACCCAAGCCGTTCTGGATGTGCCCAGATTGGGCTGCATCAATGTACATGCTTCATTATTGCCGCGCTGGCGCGGCGCCGCGCCTATTCAACGGGCGTTGATGGCGGGCGATGAAAAAACCGGCGTGACCATTATGCAAATAGTGCGCAAGCTGGACGCCGGCGACATGCTGCATAAGGAAGAATGCGTGATTGCTGCGACCGATACCGCTAGCGGCTTGCATGACAAATTGGGTGCGTTGGGCGCCATAGGCTTGGCCAAAGTGCTGGAGCAAATCGAAGCAGGAACCCTTCACCCCGAGCCGCAAGACGAGGCGCTGGTGACCTATGCCGAAAAACTGGAAAAAAGCGAAGCCTTTATTGATTGGGCGCAACCTGCTGCTCAAATAGCGCTGAAAGTCAGGGGTTTGAATGCCTGGCCGGTTGCCCAAACGCTTTATCAGGGCAACGTGTTACGCATCTGGCAAGCGGTCGAAGTCAATGACGATTCATCCGTACAGTTGGAGCCCGGTGTCGTGCGGTGTGCCGATAAGCATATGGATGTGGCAACCGGTAAAGGCTTTTTACGGCTGCTGGAAGTACAGTTGCCGGGGGGGAAACGCATGCCGGTTCAGGCTTTTTTGAGTGCACATGATGTTAACGGGGTAAAACTCGGTTGAATACACGACTAGTCGCAGCACGGGTACTGTCCCGTGTTTTGCAGGACGGGCAGTCTTTAACCGCCGCCTTGGATAATGCATTTTTAGCCGTAGAGTCGGGAAAAGACCGGGCTTTCATTCAGGCGTTATGCTACGGCGTTTGCAGGCAATATCACCGGCTGGATTATATTTTAAGCCAGTTGCTGGATAAGCCGCTGAAAGATGCCGACGTTAAGGCGCTGGCTTTGGTGGGCTTGTACCAGCTCAAATACATGCGGGTAAAACCTCATGCGGCAGTGTCCGAAACGGTTTTGGCGGCGCGTAAAAAGCCGTGGGCCAAGTCGCTGATCAATGCGGTGCTCAGAACCTATCTGCGAGAGCAGGAAGGGCTTGAGCATAAAGCCGATAAATTTCAGGTTGCGGCCTTGAGTCATCCTGATTGGCTGATTAAGCAGATTGAGCGGGATTGGCCTGAGCAGGCCTTGAATATCTTCCTGGAAAACAACTTGCAGCCGCCTATGGTGCTGCGGGTCAATCTGGCGAAAGTCAGTCGCGAACACTATCTACAGCTATTAACTGGGCAGGGCATAGAGGCTGAAACCATCAGCTTTTGCCCGTCGGCAATTAGATTGGATAAACCTGTGCCGGTAGACATGTTGCCCGGCTTTGCCGATGGCTTGGTGTCCGTTCAGGATACCGCCGCGCAGCTGGCCGCAGGGTTGCTGGATGCCCAGCCGGGACAGCGCGTGTTGGATGTGTGCGCTGCGCCGGGCGGCAAGGCTGCGCATATTCTTGAAAGCCAACCGCAACTAAAAGAACTGGTTGCGGTCGATATAGACGAGTCCAGAATGCAGCGGGTGGGCGAAAATTGCCAGCGCTTAAAATTGCAAGCCACGCTGGTGGTTGGCGATGCCGCCAATCCGTCAGGCTGGTGGGACGGTAAGCGGTTTGATCGGATTTTACTGGATGCGCCCTGTTCGGCATTAGGCGTTATCCGCCGCCACCCCGATATTAAATTATTACGCAGAGCCGAAGACATTCAGCAGTTGCAGGCTTTGCAACAAACCATCCTGAAAGCTGTCTGGCCGCTGTTAGCGCCCGGCGGGCTTATGGTCTACGCAACCTGTTCCATTTTAAAGCAGGAAAATGAGCTGCAAGTTAAAGCTTTTCTAGCCGAACATAGCGATGCCGTCGAACTGCCTATAAATGCCGGCTGGGGTGCTGCCGGGGCATGCGGGCGCCAGATTCTTACCGGTGAATCGGCAATGGACGGGTTTTATTATGCGCGTATCAGCAAGCAGTAAGTCATCGTTTTGCTATTCATTGCTATATTGTCTTTTTGCATGGCTGTTGCCTGTTTTAAGCTATGCCGATGCGTTTGGCGTAGAGGTGAAAAATGCCGAAATGACTTTGCAAGGCAACAGCTATGTTGTATCGGCGGATATCGATTATCAGCTCAGTGCGAGGGCAATGGAGGCGTTGCAAAACGGTGTGCCGTTGTATTGGGATACGCATATTAAGGTTCAGCAGCATCGCGATTACTTCTGGGACAAAACACTGATCAACACCGGCATTCGTTATCGCATTCAGTATCATGCGTTACTGAATATGTACCGGGTCAGAAATGAGGGTAGCGGCGAGCTGTACAATTTTTCTACGCTGTCATCGGCATTGGATTTAATGTCAACGATACATAATTTTCACCTGATGGATAAGCCGGCTGATACCTCGAAAGAACGTTACGCTGTCGGCATAAAAGTAACGCTAGACCGGGACGCGCTGCCTTTGCCGCTACGTCCGGTTGCTTATACTAATCCTCAATGGTATTTATCCAGCGATTGGACATTATGGCCTTTGACAAAATAAAACCCCCTATTAGTTTGTCTATATTGGTTCTGTTTGGCCTGATTTTGCTGTTGTTGCAGCTGATGAGTTCGGCAACTCAGGAATCTTCAGAACTGAGCGCAATGTATTCATGGCTGCTGTTGGTTAATGCGCTGGGATCGGTGGTGTTGCTGGGCTTGGTCGGCGTTAATATTTACTCCTTGGCGCGGCAGTTAAAAAAACGCGAGGCAGGCTCGAGGTTAACCACGCGCATGGTGTCGTTGTTTGTGGTGCTGGCTTTGGCGCCCGCCGCTATTGTGTTTTATTTTTCGATGCAGTTTCTGCATCAGGGCATCGACAGCTGGTTTAATGTGGAAATAGACCGGGCGATGGAAGACGCCCTGGAGCTTAGTCAGGCATCATTAGATCAACGGATGCGTTGGCATTTGCGGCAGACTCAGCAACTAACCTCGAAGCTGGTGGAGTCGTCAGAAACGCAGGCAACGCTGGAGATGGAGAATTTGCGCGAACTTTCCGGGGCATCCGAGATGACGTTGTTCTCCCGGCAGGGCAGGATTATTGCCTCTAGCAGCATCAATCCCGGCGATATTTTGCCGAGTTTGCCGGATGAGCATACGTGGTTACAGTTGCGTCAGAATTCTGAGTATGTCGCTTTAACGCCGGTACGCGATGATGAGTTGATGATCCGGGTGATCGTTACCGTTAAAGCCAAGGAGCCGCAATACTTACAGGCGTTATATCCGGTACCGGTAAGAATTGCCGACTTGGCCGATTCGGTGGAATTTGCCTTTGTGCGTTACCAGGAAATGCATTTTTTAAGGCACTCGTTAAAGTTGAGCTTTTCTTTGGCCTTATCGCTGGTTTTGTTGATGAGCTTGCTGGCGGCCATTTGGGTGGCTTTCATCAGTATCCGTAATATTGTTGCCCCGGTAAAAGCCCTGGTCAAAGGCACGCAGGCAGTCGCTTCCGGGCATTACGACCAGGAGTTGCCGGTTATGGCTCAGGATGATCTGGGCTTTCTGGTGGAGTCCTTCAATGAAATGACTCATCGTATTGCCCGGGCCAGCGACGAAACCAGAATGGCCGGTATTGAGGTGGAGAATCAGCGGGCTTATCTGGAAACGATACTGGCGAATTTAACGGCGGGCGTGATCAGTTTCGATGCGGAGCATAAAATACGTACTGCAAATCAGGCGGCTTACCGGATTTTCCATATTCATGTGAATCAGTTTGTCGGGCGGACTTTACTGGAACTGGTCGAGAATTATGCGGAATTGGCCGAACCTTTAAAATCCATTCAGCGCTTGTTGGAGCAAGCCGACGATATATGGCAGCAGCGGATTGCTTTTTTAGGCCCCAATGGTCGGCAAGAGTTGTTGTGTAGAGGTACGCCACTGTTTTCCCAAGAAGGTTTTCGGGTCGGGGCGGTAGTGGTTTTTGATGATGTGACCGACTTGATTCAGGCGCAGAAAAATGCGGCATGGGGAGAGGTCGCCAGGCGTCTGGCTCATGAAATCAAGAATCCGTTGACGCCGATACAATTATCGGCAGAACGGTTGCAGCATAAGCTGGCCGATAAGTTGGCTGCCGGCGATGCGGATATGTTACAGCGCTCGACCACGACCATCGTGCAGCAGGTTGAAGCGATGAAAGAAATGGTGGATGATTTCTCGGAATACGCCAAGCCTTCCAAAAAGCAGACAGTGGATATTGATTTGCCTCATCTGGTCCAAGGGGTGTTAGCGCTTTATGCGCTAAGGTCGGGAGTCAAGTTCAAAGCCGACTACGATACCGGCTTGTTGATGATTAAGGGCGATCCGGTTAGTATCAGGCAAGTGTTGCACAACTTGATAAAAAATGCGTTGGAAGCGATAAACACCAAGGGCTTGATCGAAATAAGCCTGCGCCGGGTGCAAAAAAATAACACCGATTTTATTGAAATAGCGCTTTACGATGACGGGCCGGGCATTAAAGACGAGCAAATTGAACAAATCTTTGAGCCTTACGTTACCACCAAAGCCAAGGGAACCGGGCTGGGGTTGGCTATAGTTAAAAAAATAATTGAAGAACATGGGGGTGCGATATGGGTCGACACCAGCCGAAAAGTGGGAGCGGGATTCATCATTCAGCTTCCGGCGTGTAATTTTTGAGATGCCGTAAAAAATATGAATGCACAAAAACCACATATATTGGTTGTAGATGATGAGCCGGACATTCGCCGGCTGGTCTGTGAAATTCTTGAGGATGAGGGCTATCAGGTCGCTACAGCCGAGAATGCCAGTGCAGCCCGGCAGTTAAAAGCATCTAAAGCTCCCGATTTAATCCTGCTCGATATCTGGATGCCGGATACGGATGGCATTACCTTATTGAAAGAATGGGTTGCGGAAGAGATCATGCTTTGTCCTGTCATTATGATGTCGGGGCACGGTTCCGTCGAAGCCGCTGTTGAGGCAACCCGGCTGGGGGCTTATGACTTTCTTGAGAAACCGTTGTCTCTGGCAAAATTATTATTGATCGTGGAAAGGGCTTTGGAAGCCAGCAGCCTGCAAATGGAAAATGCAGGGCTTAAGCAGCAGTTGCACACCGATATTGAGCCGGTTGGCAAGAGTGCGACCGTTGCCAGGCTCAAGGATCAATTGAAGCGTCTGGCTCAGCATGATGCCAGGGTCTTGTTTGTCGGTGAGGCTGGCGTTGGTAAGGAGATGTTTGCCCGGTATCTGCATAACAACAGCGCGCATCGGGACGGCCCCTTTGTGGATGTGGCTGTAAGCAGTATCTCGCCGGAAAATTCGGCGGTAGAGTTTTTCGGAAAAGAAGATGCCGGCAAGGTTTATCCCGGCTTGTTGGAAAGAGCGCACAAGGGGACATTGTTTTTAGGTGAAATTTGCGGCATGGATAAGGAAACCCAGTTAAGGTTGCTCGGTGCCCTGGAGTCCAGCTCTTTTCTGCGGGTAGGCGGTAGCGAGGCAGTTCGTGTCGATGTTCGGGTTGTGGCGTCAACTCGCATTGCCTTGGATGAGGAGGTCAAGGCCGGACGTTTTCGACAGGACTTGTATTATCTGCTTAATGAAGTTTCGCTCGATATCCAGCCGCTTCGGGAGCACAGTGAAGATGTGCCGGCATTGCTGAGTTTTTATGTCGATTATTTTGTCAGTCAGGATAGATTGCCTTTTCGAAAGTTTTCCATGGCCGCGCAAAATTTCTTACGTAATTACAGCTGGCGCGGCAATGTGCGGGAATTGAAAAACCTGGTGCAACGGTTGATGATTCTGGGAGCTGGCGAAGATATAGAAATGGATGAGGTGAAGGCGGCGCTGGGTTCGGTGATTAGTGACACCCCGACTTCCCACGCGGTACCTGAATTTTTTAATTTACCGTTAAAAGAGGCCAGGGATCATTTCGAGAAAGCTTACCTGGAGTACCATTTTGAAAGAACCGGCGGCAGTGTTGCGAAATTGTCAGCCGCAGTGGGCATGGAGCGAACACATCTTTATCGCAAGTTACATTCATTGAATATTAAGTTATAATTCAAACAAGAGATGGAGGGTTCAAAAAACTGTGCTTTTTCATCTGAAAACAAATAAACTTGAAAAATATGTTACTTTTTAGTAGAATTTTGCTCTTTATATTGAGCCTTTAACAGAAAGCCTAAGCAACGATGAAAACATTTAGTGCAAAGCCAGCAGAAGTTAAGCGTGATTGGTACGTGATCGATGCAGAAGGAAAGACGCTTGGCCGTCTTGCTTCTGAAATTGCGCTACGCCTTCGCGGTAAACATAAACCAGAATACACACCGCATGTTGATACCGGTGATTATATTATTGTAGTAAATGCAGAGAAGATAGGCGTTACCGGCAATAAAGAAAATGATAAATTGTATCAGCACCATACAGGTTATATCGGTAATCTTAAGACTGTTACCTTGGGAAAATTAAGAAAGACTTTCCCTGATCGTATTCTTACTACAGCAGTTAAAGGAATGTTACCTAACAATCCACTGGGTCGTGCAATGTTCAAGAAATTGAAAGTTTATGCAGGTCCTGAACACGATCATCAGGCTCAACAGCCACAAGTTTTAGAATTATAAGCGGGTAGATCATGGTAGCAGCAGCTCAGTACTACGGAACAGGTCGTCGTAAATGTGCAATAGCACGTGTTTATGCAACAACAGGTACCGGAAAAATCACTATTAACAAAAAAACCATCGAAGACTATTTCGGTCGTAAAACTGATCAGATGGTTTCTCGTCAACCATTAGGTTGTGTTGATATGGAAGGCAAATTCGATATTAATGTCATCGTTAAAGGCGGTGGTCCATCAGGTCAGGCTGGCGCTATTCGTCACGGTCTGACACGTGCGTTAATGGTATACGATGAAGCCCTACGTCCAGCGCTTAGAAAAGCCGGTTTTGTTACCCGCGACTCGCGTATTGTAGAACGTAAAAAAGTGGGTTTACACAAAGCCAGAAAACGTCCACAGTACTCAAAACGTTAATCGGTTACTTCCATGTGGTAGCTCGCGTTGTTACTCATGTGAAAATAAAGGGTCGCATTCTTACGGATGCGACCCTTTTTTATGGATGCTCAAAGGAGGATGGGATGTGAAGATCTCGATTATTATTCCTGTTTATAATGAAGCCGATAATATTAGTGCGTTAATTGCAGAGGTTGGCAGGGCTATGAGCGGAGTCGAAGCCTACGAGATTATCTATGTTGATGACGGCAGCAATGACAATACAGCTGAAGTTTTGAAGCAGGAATTGCAGCAGGTTAACGCATTGAAAGTAATTCGCCATCAGCGAAGCTGCGGACAAAGCGCTGCTATTTATACCGGAGTAAAGGCTGCAAAATTCCCCTTTGTCGCAACACTGGATGGCGATGGACAAAACGATCCAGCCGACATTCCCCGATTATATGAAGCATTGATACAGCAAAGAGAAAACATCAGCAATTTATGGATGATAGCCGGATGGAGAAACAATCGCCATGATTCCGCTTGGCGGCTTTTTTCTTCAAAAGTGGCTAACGGCGTTCGTTCCCGGCTATTGGACGATAATACACCGGATACCGGTTGCGGTTTAAAGGTGTTTTTAAGAGATGAATTCCTGAGCTTGCCGTATTTTGACCATATGCATCGGTTTCTGCCCGCTTTGATTTTAAGAGCGGGAGGGCAGGTGATATCCGAACCGGTCAATCACAGATCCAGAACACATGGCCATTCGAAGTACGGTACGTTGGATCGGCTTTGGGTAGGGATTATCGATATATTAGGCGTGATATGGTTGAAAAAGCGGGCAAAGCTGTCGGAGGCAAGCGAAGTTGAACGTGGATAAAGAAATTATTTGGCTCATTATAGGTTTTATAGGGCAGGCGTTATTTTCGGCTCGATTCATAGTGCAATGGCTTAAGAGCGAACGTGAGAAGAAAAGCGTATTTCCTATCGCTTTCTGGTATTTCAGCATTGGCGGCGGAGTGACCCTGCTGGTTTATGCAGTATACCGGGAAGATCCGGTTTTTATCGTGGGACAACTTTCCGGCCTGCTTATTTATTTCCGGAATCTGTATTTTGTGGTCCATGAGCGTAAGAACTTAAGCATTGAATAGCCCGCCATGTCTCAATTGCTGTCTGCCAGACTTTGGGTTTTTCTTTTATGGGGACTGTTAACTGCCGTTAGCCTTTATATCCGACCGCTATTTCCTATCGATGAAACCCGCTACGCCGCCGTGGCATGGGAAATGTGGCTTAGAAATGATTTCCTCGTCCCTTATTTAAACGGGGAAACCTACAGCCATAAACCCCCCTTGTTATTCTGGCTGATGCAGTTAAGCTGGTGGCTGTTTGGTATCAATGACTGGTCGCTACGGTTAATTACTCCGCTTTTTTCTCTGGCAATACTATTTTTATCCGGTGCAGTGGCTCGTAGTTTATGGCCTGGTCGCAAACGGATTGAAGCGCTGACCCCCGTACTGCTGTTGGGATTGCTTTTCTGGATGGTCTACAGCACATTGACCATGTTCGATATGATGCTGGCATTTTTTGCGCTATTAGGCATCTACAGTCTGCTAAAACTCGTGGATTCGGGTTTGTCATTAAAATACTGGACGCTGTTAGGAATAGCCATAGGTGGTGGTGTTCTGAGCAAAGGTCCAGTGATCTTGCTGCATATCTTACCTGTCGCGCTGTTGGCTCCCTGGTGGTTGAAAGTGGCTTGTTTTCGCTGGAAACATTGGTATTTTGGTTTGGTTGGCGCTATTTTGGTTGGGGCCGTCATCGCATTATGTTGGGCAATACCGGCCGGAATTGCAGGTGGGGACGCTTATAGAAATGCGATCTTCCTGGGCCAGACCAGCGGGCGATTGGTCGAGTCTTTTGCGCATAAATTGCCATGGTGGTGGTATTTAGAGATTTTGCCCTTATTGCTGTTGCCGTGGCTGCTTTGGAAACCTTTGTGGATCGGATTACGCAAGCTCACGTACCAGGATCCGGGTATCCGCTTTTGTCTGGCTTGGGCATTACCGGTTTTTATCGCGTTTTCCCTGATCAGCGGCAAGCGCATCCATTATTTATTACCTTTAGTTCCAGCCGTAGCTTTGATATTGGCGCGGGCCGTGGATGAAATAACGGAACCTGAGCGTTGGGAACGAGCCCACAGTGTTGTGATGGCGGTTTTCGGATTGCTGGGTGCGATATTCATAGCAGTGCTGCTTTTAAATGATACGTATCATTGGCAGACCGAATTATCATCAATATCGGTAGACTGGGGAATTCTGCTGGTTATTAGCGCGTTAATTTTGGGCGTAACCAAGGCAAAAGGGGCGCAGGATTCGGTTCTATATATTTGTATAGCTTCGGCTATCGCATTAATCACTGTCTGCGGCGGTTTTTTTGAGATTAAATACGGGCGCTACGATACCCAGCCCGCTGCACAGGAAATTGCCGAATTAATGGATGAAAATAGGGATATTGCGTATTTCGGCGGTAAATATCACGGCCAATATCAATTTGCCGGGCGTCTTAAAAAGGCAATTACCGTCGTGCCGGACATTGATTCTTTGTACGGCTGGGCTGGGCAACACCAGTCCGGTTATATCATAGTGACCTATCAGGATGAAGAGGCATTGTCCCCGTCGTTAGTCGATCATCATTATCCGTTCAGGGGCCAGAATATCGGCTTGCTTTCATGTCGGGATTTGTTGGCGAACCCTAGGCTTAGAGCTGTTTTGACACCGTAGATGATGAATATGCGGACTTCCTGCTTAAGCCCGTATGCATGGGTTGCCCGCTTTCCGGCAACCCATGCATTGAAGTTTCATCAAAGCGTTCAGCGTTTAAATGGGAATATCATCCACGGTTTCAGCCGCTTCATCGATTGCATCATGAGCGGTATTGCCAACTCCCGGTACGATTGATACAACCGCTCCGCCTAAACGCATGGGTACGGAAGCGATTTTAGTTAATACGCATCCTTGTAAAATCATAGTTGTGACTAATAAAAATACAATTCTTAACTTCATTTTTAACCTTCTTTTGCAAATATTCAGTAGACATATTTGATAATGCTCCCACCCATTGCCATGTGCAATATTTATTTGCGATTAAGCATCTTCATACTTGCTTTGCAATGCCAAGCTCTTTGAATGAGTGAGAAATCAAATCGATCCGGCGCGTTCAGGTATTGGCCTAACCCAGCTTGGTTCGTTGTCCAATAGCCGCTGATTGCAAAGCGGCAACGATGACTTGGCAATTGGCTTTCGCATCGTCCAGCGAAAGTGCCGGAGCCTTGCCTCTTAATACGCAATCGCTGAAATGCTCGATTTCCAGCCGGAAGTGATTAGCCGTTGGCAACCATTCTTCGCTTGGTTCGCCGCCTTCCGTCCACCATGAAATCATCGGCACATCGCCGGGCATACACCAGACGTTATGGCATTTAACACCGCCCTTTGTACCGACGATTTCATACTCGCAACGCCTTGCGCGTTCAAAACTGAAATCGAAATGCGCGTACTTTCCGTCTCCGAAATCGATAATCCCGCTGGTTGCCACATCCGCTCCGCTCTCGACATATTTGGCGATGGCTGTAACAGCGATAGCAGGCTCGTCGAAAAACATCCGCGCCGAATGAATCGCGTAACAACCGATGTCCCACATCGCGCCGCCGCCGTTTTCAACGTTCTTTGCCAAGCGATACATTCGCTCAGGCCGCATCATGAAAGAATAGCTGGACCGCACTGACCTGATTTCGCCGATCAGCCCCGACTGGATCAATTCCCGCACTCTGGCATGTTGCGGGTGGAAACGGTACATGAAGCCTTCCATGACCGTGACTTTATGTCTCAGTGCGGCGGCCTGAATGGCCTCGATGTCGGCCACAGCCAGCGCCATAGGCTTTTCGCACAATACATGTTTGCCCTGTTCGATGGCACGTAATGTCCACTCGGCATGCTCATCGTTGGAAAGCGGCAGGTACACGGCATCGACTTCCGGATCATCAAGTAGCGCTTCCAGGTTGTCATAGCAGCGCGCCTGCTGCTGTTGCAGCCCGTACTGTGCCAGTGTTTGCTGGGCGGCGCCGGGGCGGCGGCTGGCGATGGCGACCAGCTCGGCATTGGACGCTTCCAAGATGGCCGGCATTAAGCGTTCATTGACGCGCGCCGCTCCCAAAATGCCCCAACGCAGTTTTTTATTGTTATTCATCAGATTTACCTTCGGTGTATGTTTTTTGCTTATGTCGCTGAGTTTATTTCAAGAGTGGATGATCTTTAGGCAATTGCCGCGCTATCCATAATGCTAATTTATGTTTCATATTCACCCCGTTTTCCTGGTCAATCGCCAACGGCTGGATAAGTTGATCATTGACCAGCAGACGGTAAAGGCATTCAGTTTTATCCTTTGCCGAATCCGTTGAAGTAAATCCGGAGTATCCGCGGTTTTTCGCATACTTTTCGGCAACCTCCATCGCTTTTTTTAACAGCTGAGATTCATTTTTTAACTTAGCCATTGTTGTTTCCCACTGGGTTGTCGGTATTCAAAAAATCCCACTGCTGGTTAATCAAGCCTTGCAGGGGGTGATATTGGTTTTTATAGTTCATTTTTTGGCAGTCGGCAATCCAAAATCCAAGGTACAGCCACTCCAGCCTTTGTTCTTGCGCATATTGAATTTGCCACAGCACCGCATAAACACCGGGGCTATGGTCGGAGAACTTGGGGTCAAAGAAGGTATAAACCGCCGAAAGAGCATTATCAAGGCGGTCTACGACCGCCACAGCGGCCAGTTCGCCGGCAATGGAAAATTCTATAAATTCGGTATTGCACCATGAACTACCCAAAAATCCAATGTACTCATCGGGGCTGGAGCTTGCCATATTACCCTCGGCATGGCGTTGATTCTGATAGCGTAAATAAAGATCGTAATGGGTTTGTTCGAAGGCAGCGGGCTTGATTATAGCGGTGGTATGTTGATTTTTTTGCAAACAGCGCTTTTGCCTGCGATTGGGTTTGAATTGCGCAACGGGCAGGCGCACCGGAACGCATTGCGAACAATGTTCGCAATGCGGGCTATAAACATCGTCACCGCTACGCCTGAAACCGTAAGCACTAAGTTGCGAGTAAATAGCGGTATTAATTTCAAGAGAGGGAACAACATACACGGATTGTGCCCGCTGACCCTCCAAATAGCTGCAAGGATGCGGGGCGGTAATCAATAGCGGGATAGAGGTCATAAAAATCGTTTTGTCAGTTCACGATGTAGCTAAAGTACGCACAGCTTACCCTAGAATGCTAATGCTTGGCTGCGTTGTTTTGGAAATCATCCGTCCACTCCTTTGCTTGTTGCTGTAACAGCTGTCTTTGTTCGGCGGAAAGCCCGACAGGGTCAAAACGTAGTCGATAATGCAATTTATAAAGCCGATTTAATGCCGGTATTTGCAAACGCCCAACCCATTGCTGAATGCTTTCGTTATGCCGTCGGGCCTGGCCGGTATTTTGCAAGCATTGCTCGATCAGGTAAAACTCGGAGTCGAATCCCTGATAAGAAGTTTTAAGCACTGCTGTTTTTGTAAACGGTACATTCCTGTTTAGTTTCTGCCTTGCGGAATATATCCACCATGCCAGAAAAACCGGTAGCAATAAGGCGGGCAGTTCCAGTTCGGCATTCTGTTGAAATTGCCATTGGCTAAAATAAAACATGCAATTCGACCACCAGTCGTTGAGCGGCTGCCACAGGCTGGCATGCTCTGTTTCCATCGCCAGCCATTGCGACGGCGTAGAATCGACAGCTTGCCATACACCGTTTATATAGGCAATCGCCCAGGCATGGGCATGGCGGCTGCGAACGATATATAAGCCTTGCCGACTGTCGTATTCATTGATGGCATAGCCATTGGCCAGGCGTGCGGGAATTCCCGAATGCCTGAGCAATAGTACGGTGGCGACAGCAAAATATTCGCAATGGCCGGACTTGCGCTTTAGCATAAAGTCTTTCAAGGCCAGATCGGAATCCGTTTGACTACCTAAATAAAGACTGTAAAAAAAGTTGCTCTGAAAATAGATTTTGATGCGTTCGGCGATGGCTTCCGGCCGTTGTCCTTCCATTTTTAATTCACCGTGAACCTGCTGTAACCAATCGAGATGCTGCTCAGGCACTTGCAGGTCCAATTGGCTTGGCGCGCCGGCTCTTTGGCCGGTATAAAAAACCTGATAGCGGGCAAATCTTGGCGGCAGGCTCGCTTTTACCGCGCCCAGCTCGGTGTATTGCAGGTCAGCGTCATCGAGTCCTGTTATTTTCGCCGTGCCATCCGGCAACGCCAATACAGATTGATGATCAAGTTGTTGCAGGATTTCCAGTTTGTGTAACTTGCCGTTTTCGGATACCGGATTTTTAGCCGTAAACAGCCGCGTGGAAGCGGTCCAGTTGTGGCCTAAATACAAGTCATAACTGGCTTGATGCAGCAGCAATTGCCCATCGGCTCTTACCCGGAATTGGATCTTGTCGGATAATTTCAACTCGCCGACATCGCCGATAGACGTTTGCCCTTTAAAAGGATCGGTTTGCCGGTCGCCAAGCCACTCAAGGGATTCTTCTTCGAATGTTGCACTTAACCGTTTTAAACCCTGATAACCGGAATGGCTCACAGCAACAGCCAAGCCGATGCATAACAGCCATAGCGGTACCGGGGAATGCTTGGGCCGAACCGACCATAAAATGCCGGTAAACAGCGTCGCGGCAATGATGAAATAAACAGGCGATTGCACATTGGCAGCTCCGGCGCTCAACACGGTTAAAGCCGCATAAGGCAGGATGAAATCAATCTCTCTAAGCAGCCTGATAACGCCGGACTCCCTGTTATAGAGCGAGGCATAAGGCGGGTTGGAGTCAAATTCTTCAGCTGATCCGGGTTTGCGCAATGAATAAAGCAAAGCCGCTAACGGCAAGGTCTGAGTGTTGCTGAACAATTGCGCAAATAACGTCGGCGCAAACACCACCGGCAGCCACTTTAGCAACACAAAAATAGGCCGATCGGTGGGCTGTAAAATATACACATCGATTAACAGCAGTATCACCAGCAGCGCGGATAAATCGCCGCAACGGTAAAACTGGCGTGAGCTTATCCGCCAACGCCACTCACTATATTTACCGATAGCGATGACAAGCAACAACACAAAAGTCGCCAGCCAGGTTTGCGATAACCATCCCCATGACAGCAGACTGAAGCATAAAAACAGCATGTTCTTATTCATAACGCCGCCAGTTGTTCGGCCAGATGATGATAGTCGAGCAGATAAAAACATTCAGGTTTATCCGCGCATTGCTGTTGGGTCAGTGAGCCGTCGTGCAATAAAAATACCGTAGCGGGCAAACCGCGAGCCGATAATTGTTTGATAAAGTCCTGCCGGGCCGGGTCCCAATGCATCAGCACGCAAACCAAGCTGCTGCACAATCCGGCTCTGGCTAACACGGCCTGCTGTAACTGGGTAAACGTGCCTTGTTGGCTGGGTTGAACCGCCGCCAGAATCTCCTGCAAATGCGCTAACTGATCGACACCGCGCCCGGCGGTAAAACAATAGGCTTGTAAGCCGACAAACATTAAATCCAGCAAGGCTTCATGTTGCCGCTCACTGGCCGCAAGTGAGGCCGCCACCGACACCGCCGCTTCAAATTGCTCAACCGGCGCATCGCCGGCAAAGGTGTCCAGCAGTAACGCGCGGCGGACAAAATATTCATCCTGATATTCCCTGACGATCGGCTTGCCGTGTTTGGCGAAGCTCTTCCAGTGGATGCTGTTTAAGGGATCGCCGCGTTGATAGTCTCGTAGCGACATGAACTCGCTGGAATTGCCGACCGAACTTGCCTGCGCCACACCGCCGGCTTGGTATTTGCGCTTTCCGGGCAGCGTTAGCGGCTTGACCGGATAATGTTTGGGCAGCACCAGACAGCTTTGAGGCGCTTTCAGCACGATTAAACGCCTGAACAAGCCCAGTAAATCCGGTTTAGCCAGATAGCTGTCGGCAAAAATGAGGGCGCCGCGCCGGGTAGGGGTAAAGCTGATCTTTACCTGTAGCGGCGTTTGCGCCAGCTCAGGCAAGGCCGTTTCGGCAATCACGCCGCCGCGCCGATAGGCCAGATAGCGCAGCCATTGTCGAAAGCTTACGCCCTGTTTGAACCACGGCTGTTTTTCCAGTCGATAAAACTTAAGTAATGGCATTGCGCCGGGCAGGGTTTCCGACAACTGCTCGCACAGCGCCAGACGGTCATAAGTCCGCGGCGTTAAATTAGTCAGCGTGACGCTGTAGCGCAGCGGCTCGCCGACCATACCGTAACGCGGCAAGCGGCGGGTTAATGACACTTTGAGTCCATTAAACATGCTGTTCAAAAAGGAGCAAGCCAGCAGCACGAATAAAAATACGAACAACTGATAAGTAGTGCTTTGCCGGGTGTTGACGCCAAAAACGGCGGCGGCAACCATGAAAGTAATAACGAGGTGGCCGGTAAAGGTAAAATGCTGCCGCATCCAGTTATCGAAACGATAAACCCTGCGATACTGCCTGAGCATAAAACCTTGCCGCATCGTCTAGCTCGGTATCGGGAGGCTGTCGACTATTTCCTGCATTAACGTCGTCGCTTCAATGCCGGAAAACTTGCTTTGCGAGTCCACGTTAAGCCGATGGGCAATAACCGGGATGGCGAGTTCCCTGATCACATCCGGGGTGACAAACTCAAAGCCGTCCAGCAGCGCCAAGGCTTGCGCCGTTTTCATCAAGGTTAGCGAGGCTCTGGGACTTGCGCCCAGCTTGATTTCCGCCTTGTCGCGGGTGGCCGAGACGATAGCGACAATGTAGCGTTTAAGTTCCTCGCTGATCCGCACTTGCTTAACCTGGGCTTGTAAAAACTGCATCTCATCCAGGGTAATGCACGTTTTTAACGTATCCAAGGGATGCTGTTTGCCTTGCGAGCTTAAGATTGCGACTTCCTGAGCGCTGGAAACATAGCCCAAACTGAACTTCATCGCAAAGCGGTCCAACTGCGCTTCCGGCAACGGGTAAGTGCCGTGAAACTCAACCGGGTTTTGAGTGGCGACCACAAAAAAAGGCGAAGGCAGCGGCCTGACTTGGCGCTCGACGCTGACCTGATTTTCCGCCATGGCTTCCAATAACGCCGACTGGGTTCTGGGGGAGGCGCGGTTAATCTCGTCCGCCAGCAGGATATGGCAAAAAACCGGCCCCTGCTCAAAACGAAAACTTTGCTTTTGCGGGTCGAAAATCGAGATACCTATGATGTCGGACGGCAGCAAATCGGGCGTAAACTGAATGCGCTGGAATTGCGCGTCGCAGGAAACTGCAAGCGCTTTAGCCAGCGTGGTTTTGCCGGTGCCCGGAACATCCTCCAGCAGTACATGCCCGCCGGTGCTGAACGCCGCCAGCAGCCAGTGTAAAGTGCGCTGTTGCCCAAATATCACCCGCTCTAAATTATCATAAAGTTTGTCGAAGATAGAATGTGCTTGTGCAAAAGGTGGCGAGAGAGTAGTCATAGCACCAAATCACTCGATTGTTGGGTTGAGGCACAGGCGGCAACGTTGAATTCAGCGCTTTATCTGCCGCAAGAGACATCAAATCCGGGTCGAAACAGTATAAAGAAAGCATCTCTGTTGAAAGTGATGCAGTCTTAAGCTGTGAAGTGGCCGGCGTGGCTGCTGTAACCGGTCTTCGATAAACCCTTATTTTAGTGATATTTATTTTCAATAAAATGAAGATTATTATATAAAACAAATAAATCCCATTAACCGCACTATTTTTCTCAGCAGTAGATTCACTTAATAAGCCTTAAAAAACCGCTTTGTCAAGATTTGGTGACCATGATGTGTTCAAATGAACCTTTATTAAAGCCGGAAACGGCGATTTCTAATGGCGTTGAAGAGGCGAAAGAAAGCGCTGAGCATTGTAATCTTCAACTGGCAATCGATCTGGAGGCCAATAAAGCCAGGTTGATTAATGTTCTGTCACAATTCCCCGCCATTGCGTTATGGTTGCTTCATAAGTATGAAGCGAGCGTTTGCGAGTCCGAGCAGGCTTCCGAAGCGCTGACGGTTGCTTTGGCCAAAATTAAGAGCCGTTATTTGCAGGCGAGTTTGTCGTTTTCAGGCAGAGGTTTTAAGCGTAAAGCTGAAACCGATGAAAAACGACATTTAACTGAGGCACTGCAGGCATTTCCTTTTTCGGTTGATGATCTACTGGTGCTGATTGAGTTTATTATTTGTGTTTTCACGAATCGAGAAGGGGGCTATCAATCGGCTGCCCAGAATGTTAAAAATCATTCCGCCTGGATTGTTAAACGGCTGAAAGGATCAAATCGGCACAGCAAGTTAAATTTGCCTGATATAATGGATGCTATACGCGCCAGCCAATTTGATGAGCAATTTCTGTTTTTGTCCGGTGCTGATATGCAGCAATATGTGACTGATATGATTGTTGCCGAACGGTTGTGGTTAAACTCAAGGCAAGCTTTAGCAGAGGCGAATTCCGGTCTGGTTTTATTCATAGCCAATCGGTATAAGTGCGGCTTTTTAGATTTTGATGACTTGGTCCAGGAAGGTCAAACCGGCTTATTAAAGGCTATCGACAAATTTGATCACCGTTTGGGGTTTCAATTTTCGACGTATGCGGCTTATTGGATCAGGCAGGCGATATCCCGCGCCCTGTCTCGTAGCGAAAGAGTCGTGCGGGTGCCTTGCGAACAGGTGGCTAATATTCATAAAGTGCTGCGCGCCAAGAACGAACTGCTCTCAAAAACGGGTAAAGAGCCCTCGATTAAAGAACTGGCCGACTACTCAAAAATACCTGACGATCAAATAAATGCTATTTTATGCATTTCTCAAACGGCAGTGTCATTGGAAAGCTTGGAGGACGATGAGGATTCATTAGCGCCGATAGATTTTTTAGAACAGCAGGTTTTTGCTCATCCGTTTAAAAAAATAGAGCAATCAGATCTTAAAGACTGGATCGGCAATGCGATTAAAGTCCTTGATCCACGTGAATTAAAGGTGATTTGTTGCCATTTTGGCGTCAATACCGATAATGAAATGACATTGCAGGAAATTGGCGCGGAACTTAACTTAACCCGGGAACGGGTTAGACAGATTCAGGTTAAGGCGCTCAATAAAATGAAACTCAGCTATGGTAACCAATTAATGAGCTTTTTATGAGTTACGCTCATTAATATACGAGGTCGCACCGGTTCCCATGAGCTGTGGCGCTTCCGCCACCCATGGCAGTCGTAACCAGGAGATACACATGAAAAAATATTTGTTCAATATTTTGATTTTTGGCGTTGTTATTGTCGGAGGATATTTGATCTACGACCGCGTCCGCTCTACGCCACCGGCAATTGATACCCTGGCTTACTCAGATTTTATCAGTAAGGTAAAGCATGGGCAGGTTGAGCGCGTGGAAGTGTCCGGTCAGCAGCTTGGCGTTCGAACTTCCGACGGGCAAAGCTACCTGACCTTCAATCCCGGCGATGGGCATTTAATTGACGATCTGTTAACTGCGGGCGTTCAGATAAGAACAGTTCCACCCGAGCAGGAAACATTGCTGATGAGAATCTTCATCTCCTGGTTTCCAATGCTGTTAATGATCATTGTGCTCATTATTTACATGCGCAGAGTGCAAGGCGGCATGGGCGGCGGCGCTTTTGGCAAGAGCAAGGCCAAAATGCTTGAAGAAGACAAAATGACCGTTACCTTCCGAGACGTTGCCGGTTGTGAAGAAGCCAAAGAAGACGTCGCCGAACTGGTTGATTTTTTGGCCGATCCGCAGAAATTCCAAAAGTTGGGCGGACAAATACCTCGCGGCATATTAATGGTCGGCCCGCCTGGCACCGGTAAAACCCTGATTGCCAGAGCCATCGCCGGTGAAGCAGGCGTAAAGTTTTTTACCATTTCGGGTTCGGATTTTGTCGAAATGTTTGTCGGTGTCGGTGCGTCGAGAGTCAGGGATATGTTTGCCCAGGCTAAAGAACACGCGCCCTGTATTATCTTCATTGACGAGATTGACGCGGTCGGTCGCCAGCGGGGCGGTCCAGGTGTGGGGGGCGGCAATGACGAGCGGGAGCAAACTCTCAATCAATTGCTGGTGGAAATGGATGGGTTTAACGGCAATGAAGGCGTTATCGTTATCGCCGCCACCAACCGCGCCGATGTACTGGATAAAGCCTTGCTCAGGCCGGGACGTTTCGACCGCCAGGTCAATGTCGGCCTGCCCGATGTGCGCGGCCGCGAGCAAATACTGAATGTGCATATCAAAAAAGTGCCGGCAGCCGCCGATGTCGAATTGGAATATATTGCCAAAGGAACCCCCGGTTTTTCGGGCGCCGATCTTGCCAATGTCGTCAATGAAGCCGCTCTGTTTGCCGCTCGTTCGAACAAACAGGAAGTCAGCATGACCGATCTTGAAAAAGCCAAGGATAAAATCCTGATGGGCGCAGAACGGCATACCATGATCATGACCGAAGAGGACAAACTGCTGACCGCATACCATGAAGCCGGGCATTGCATTGTCGGGCAAATGTCGCCTGACCATGATGCTGTTTATAAAGTCAGCATCATGCCCAGAGGCATGGCCTTGGGCATCACCATGTTTCTGCCCGACAGAGATCAATACAGCGCCAGCAAACGCAAACTGGAAAGCCAGATTGCCAGCTTATTTGGCGGCAGACTTGCGGAATTGATGATTTACGGGGGAGACCGGGTAACCACGGGCGCGTCGAATGATATTGAGCGCGCCACAGAGCTGGCGCGCAACATGGTTACGCGTTGGGGCTTATCCGATAAACTCGGCCCATTGGTGTATGGTGAAGAAAGCGGCCGGCCGTTTATGGGACATCCCGGCGCTCAAGGCAGTTCCGTATCCGATAATGTTGCGCAGCTTATTGATGAGGAAATCCGCTCAGTGATAGACCGCAACTATCATCGGGCTGAAACTATCTTGCAGGAAAACATCGATATCCTGCACAAAATGGCCGATGCCTTGGTGAAATGGGAAACCATAGACCGCCTGCAAATTGAGGATTTAATGGCCGGCAAAGATCCTCGTCCGCCTATGGACGACGGTAATTCAGCGAGCAAGACTTCGGAGTCGGGCAGCGAAGTAAAAAGGATAGCTGATGAGAAAGCAATTAGCCCGAACAAGCATGCCGGACAAGTTTGAAGTGTGCTTATGCAGGCATTATTTGTTAAATAAAGCCTAACGGAATCATTGCATTGCGGTAACCAAGCCGTGCCCAAACAGCTTTTGGCGAAGTTGCTGCAATGCTTCTCTACTACGGATCAAGATGATCTTTGGCTTTGCAAATAATGCCTTCGCTTGTCGTTTTTAAGTCAAGCGAAGGCTCAGTTGCTTTATTTTGAGAGCATCAAACTTTGCAGAATAACTTGATCTGTTGATTTGTCTGTTGGATTCTTATTTGATATTGGATAAGTTTTGAGGCCAATTTATCCTTCCTATTAGCTCCTAATTCAGCAATTTTAGTTTTAGTCTCAAGAAAGTCTATTGACTCATAGGGCTGTGAGTGCACTTAGCCCCGTTGCGTTAACATAAAAGTAAGCCATTGTTCGATGGCTCTTCCGCTAATTTACTTCACTATATAAGCCGCCAGCCAGTATGGACGGCATAAACCCAAACCCAAACCCAAACCCAAACCCAAACCCAAACCGGGAAACGACGGCAGGCAATAAACCGGTGCGTTGTTGCATGACTAGAGCAATTCTCCAATTCACCGTCAAGCGAACTTGAACGCTTTCTCTGGCCGTGCCCGCATGGACAGAGCCTGAGCCAGAGTCTCCGTTAGGACGAAAATTAAGCAATGCTTAACTTTTCGCCGCTAGGATGAGCCTGAGTTTTTTACCATTGGGATGAACCCGGATTTGCCAGTAACAGAATCGTAGTTTGGATTCTATTAGCGATGTTCCCATCTCATGTTAATACCCTCACAGTACACGCCCAAAAGACTACGCCTTCAAAACTGAATGGGCTTTTTTAAAAGTGCCGTATCTGGTTTTGCCTCATGTAGTCTTTTATCTGAAATCAATAGCTACCGGCGATTGCAACAATTCGTCCGTAGATTTTATTTTGTAATGTATGAGATTTAATTTATGAATAAGAACAATATGATGAGAAGCCTTTCTTCTTTCATACTCATATCAACCATTACTGTCACAAGCACCGCCGGTGCCTTTGAAGTAGGGAGTGATGTCCCTGTGGGCGATAACCCAAGCTCCGTAGCCGAGGGTGATTTTAACGGAGATCAAAAACGGGATCTCGTCGTTACTAATTTTAACGATAACACTATCTCAGTGTTGCTAGGTAACGGTAATGGCGATTTTCAATTACCGACTAAATTTAGTGTAGGGTCTAGCCCGAGGCTGGTGCGTTCATCAGACCTGAATGCTGATAGCAAGTCCGACCTGGTCGTAGCCAATCAGGGCAGTAATAACCTTTCAGTGTTGTTAGGAGTCGGCGACGGTACCTTTAAAGCGGTCAACTACGCAGCCGGTATCTCTCCCTTTTCATTCATATTGGCCGATTTCAATCGTGACAAGATCTTGGACGTTGCGGTTGCCAACTATACAGCCAATACCATCTCCTTACTCCAGGGAAAGGCTGGCGGAGGCTTTCTGCCGCCATCGACTCTCGCAGTGGGTTACCGGCCCAGCTCAATCGCTAACGGCGACTTCAATAACGATGGTTTGGTCGACCTTGCCGTTGCAAACTATGGGGGGGGCTCGGTCACGGTTCTATTGGGTAATGGAGCAGGCAAATTTTATAAAAAAACCAATTTGATTATTGGCTCGGGCCCTTTTGCTATCACCGCAAACGACTTTAACGGGGATAAAAATATCGACCTGGCTGTCACAAAATCCAAGAGTGACAAAATTTCCATACTGCTAGGCAAAGGCAATGGCTATTTCCTCCCCGAGCGTCAACTGGCCGTCGGCAATAACCCCAAGGCAATAGAAAGCGCAGACTTTGATGGAGACGGCGCAATTGACATCGCGGCAGCCCGTTTCTCAAACGCTACTTTATCGGTGCTGCCGGGAAAAGGTGATGGTACTTTTTCAGCTCGTGAAACCTATCCCGTAGGCAACGGCCCTTCTGCCATTGCCGTGCGTGATTTTGATGGTGACCAGCGCCTTGATCTGGCAGTTGCCAATCAGAACGACGGCAGTGTATCGCTTTTGTATGGCGAAGTTCCTTCGGATTCGGCTGTTACTTCTCCCGATGTCCAGCCGCCTACTACCCCAACGTCTCCCAGCACGGACATAGCAGCGCTAGAGCAGAGTGTTTTTCAGCAGATTAACGCCTATCGTATCTCTCAGGGGCTGCCGGCACTAACGCTGAATGCGACTATCAGTGAGCAAGCGCGGATTCATAGCCGGAATATGGCATCAGGGACAGTCGCTTTTGGACACACGGGTTTCGAAACCCGCATTCAAACGATAGCGCAAACCATTTCCTATAGAAGCGTAAGCGAAAACGTAGCGGCTAATAGAGGCTATAGCGACCCGGCGGCTACAGCCGTGGCAGGATGGCTGAACAGTCCAGGGCATCATGCCAATATTGTCGGCAATTACCGATTGACAGGAATCGGCGTGGCGAAAAGTAGCACGGGGCAGGTTTATTTTACCCAGATATTCTGGAATTGAACCTCCCTTAGCGAGACAATGAGCTCTGTAGATTCGGCCTGAAACAGTCTAAATATCGGAAGTTTCAGATCAAACAAGAAGTAGGGATATCAGTACAGTGGGCAAAGCTTTACCGCTTGCCCACCATTTCCATTAAATAATGATTGGCAGAAAAAAGCTGTCCTTTCCCGGCGATTCTGTGCAGTTAAAGCTTAAAGCCGGGTAAAGACCAATTGCTCGTAAAAAAGCCTGAAAACGAAGCCGGCTTTTATGAGTTGGAACCTCGCAGTAGGCTAATGCCACTGTTCCAGCCAGGCATGTTGTTTTTTGCCGCCCTCACTTTTTATTGCAATGGTGAACTTCATGACTTCAAAAAAAATAGACCTGACAGAGGCCGATTTACCCAAAGCCTGCAACTACATAGCCAAACAGTTTGCCGCGCATAGCTGGTGGCCGACAGAACAACCGGGCGAAGCCAAGCGTGAATTTGAGTTAATGAAAGGCAGCGTAACCGCCTTGAATGTCTGGTGCGAGCGATGGCTGGATGAAGGGCAATGCAGAAAAATGGAAAACGAGCTTCGATCGTAGTCGGATGGGTCGGGAGCCCAAAGCAGGCGCTCCCGACATTCCAAACATACTGAGATGGTCCTGAAAACCGACCCACTCGTTACATTTATTGTGTTGCCGGGCAAGGGCAAAATTGCAAGAAGACGGCACGCGGCCTACAAGCGAACCGCCCGCACACAGGTTTACATCTTGAGTACAGTTACTACATTTTTCGACCGGAGTCACCGAATAGGCCGTGGTCTGCGGATTTGGTCGAATAGCATTCAGACAGGTTAAGGTTTTTCTACCCGCCCAATGGGGACTGCTTCCGCAAAGGCGGATGTGGTTATGAATAACGCCTAAAAGAATAATCTGATTTTCTCATTGCGTCCGCCGTAATAGACTTGCCTACAAGAAGGGAAAAGACCAGCTCAGCGTAAAATCGACATCTTTAGCGTTTAAATTTAAAACACCGAAGCGTAACACCGCCCCGGTAATCCGTAACACCGACGTCATAGTTATTCGCACTTTGCGAAACAGGGTGCAATAGATTTTAGCCGTATTGCACCCTACGTATTGCGCCTTAACTGGACAGATTCTATCTCCTTGATAAACCTCCTAAGCGCCTTTCGGGCCTGCAAACCACCAAATTATCAGACCGACAACGGGCAGTAACAAAATTAAAAGCACCCATAAAATTTGCGATCCAGTTGTAGCGCCGCTTTTTACGATGCTAATAATGGCCCAGATGTCCAGCACAAGTACGATAAAACCTAAAAAACCGCCGACTTCAATATCCATATGTCCTCCTAACAGGTTCATGGGTAATAGATAAACTATTCTTCATCAATTTCAGACTCTACGCTTAATACTGGACCTGGTCTGTACGGTAGCGTCCATTGCTCATCTTTCATCATTTTTTAAGCATTCTTTAACTGATAGGTCTATACCAGTAATTAGTGAGCCGTTTTAAAAGGTCTGTATCGGCTTGTGTATTTTCAATAAACGATTAGATTGGATGTCTATTAGACAACTTACTCTTGCTATAGAGTGACAGGACTGGCGACCCAGCGTTACAGTGGAAAAATCGAAGGCGGTTCGCATTTCCAGATAACAGGCTGCTAGAGTCCGCCCATCAGCATGTATTTCATACTCACGAACTCGTCGAGGCCGTGGCGCGAGCCTTCGCGGCTAAAGCCGGATTCCTTCACGCCGCCGAAAGGAACCGTTTCCGTCGAAATCATCCCTTCATTGATGCCGATCATGCCCGACTCCAGCGCCTCGGCGACACGCCACACGCGGCCGATGTCGCGTGCGTAAAAATAGGCGGCCAACCCGAACGGCGTAGCATTGGCGAGCCGGATCACCTCATCTTCCGTCGAAAATCGCACCAGCCCGGCGACAGGGCCGAATGTTTCCTCCTGCATCATCAGCATGTGCGGCGTCACGCCGGTCAGCACCGTCGGCTCATAAAACGTGCCTCCCAGCGACGCCGGTTTTCCGCCCAACACCAGCTTTGCGCCCTGGGCTACAGCGTCCAGCACATGCCGCTCCACTTTCTGAATTGCCTTGGCATTGATGAGCGGGCCTTGCGTCACGTCGCTTTCCAGCCCGTTGCCGAGTTTGAGCTTGCCCACTTCCATCCTGAGTTTGGCGGTAAAGGAATCGAAAATGCCGTTCTGCACAAAAACGCGATTGGCGCACACGCAGGTCTGGCCCATGTTGCGGAATTTGCTGGCCATCAGTCCCTGGGCGGCCTTGTCGAGATCGGCGTCGTCGAACACGATGAAGGGCGCGTTGCCGCCGAGTTCCAGCGCCACTTTCTTGACCGTCCCCGCCGCCTGCCGCATCAACTGCTTGCCGACCTCGGTCGAGCCGGTGAAGGTGATGGCGCGTACCGAAGGATTGGCGGTCAGCTCCTCGCCCACGATAGCAGACCGTGATGTGGTGATGACATTGAGCACGCCCGGCGGCAGGCCTGCCTGCTGCGCCAGTTCAGCCAGCGCGAGCGCCGACAGCGGCGTCTCTCCGGCCGGTTTACAGACGATTGTGCACCCGGCGGCCAGTGCCGGAGCGATTTTTCGCGCAATCATCGCCATCGGGAAATTCCATGGCGTGATCGTGGCGACCACGCCCAACGGCTGCCGGATCACCACGATGCGCGCATCCAGCTTGTGCGACGGGATGGTTTCGCCGTAAAGGCGCTTGGCCTCCTCGGCGAAAAACTCGACGAAGCTTGCGCCATAGGCAATTTCGCCCCGCGCTTCAGTCAACGGCTTGCCTTGTTCCTGCGTCAAAAGCCGCGCCAGCTCTTCGGTATGCTCAGTGATAAGATCGAACCAGCGGCGCAAGATTTTGCTGCGTTCCTTGGGCAACAGCTTGCTCCACACAGGAAAAGCGCGCTGTGCCGCCGCAATGGCCGCGCGTGTCTCGTCGCATCCCATATCAGGAACTTGGCCGATTACCGCGCCGGTGGCAGGATTGGTCACGGACAGTGCAGGCGTCCCCACCCACGCGCCGTCGATGAGGCACTGGTTTTTAAGCAAACTGGCAGAAAAAGTCGGCATGGCATTCTCCTCGCAGCAGGTTGTTTGAGGCGAGTTTACGCTTGTGAAATCAAAAAGAAAGGGGAACGCTCGGTTCAGAAGCACTCTTTAGGTATTAATCGGTAGCGCCAAGCTTTCAGCGATTTCACTTCATCGAAAAAGCCCCAACTATCATGACCGTCCTGGACACCAACGAGGATATAAGTGAATGGTTGGTTTAATGAGATGAAACGCTTTTTCTTACGGAGCCTGTAGTCGTTTCCATAAACTATTTAAGGTTATTGTATAATCCGACTTAGGCAGGCAGTGGGTTTGGCGCCTGAATCGATAACGATGTAAACAAAGGAGACTTAATGTCCACAACAGATAGCCTTTTAACAGCCATTCGAAAAATCGAACCGATTATCCGGCAGTACGCCCCTGATGCAGAACGCGACCGGAAGCTGGCTGCACCCGTAGCCAAAGCGATGCACCAGGCGGGGCTTTACCGCTTATGGCGTCCCAAGGCATTCGGCGGCTTCGAGCTTGATCCGGTCTCCGGTTTCCGCATTATCGAAGCAGTCTCGCGTATCGACAGCGCCGCAGGCTGGAATCTGCAAATCGCCGTCGCCCATGATATGTTCGCGCCCTGGTTTGGCGATCAGGCCGCGCAGGAGATTTTCAATGCCGACGCGATCCCGGTCGGCGCCTTCAACCCCGTGCGCAAAGCCGTTCCGGTCGCAGGCGGTTATCGCATCTCAGGGCGCACGTCTTTCGTGAGCGGCGCGCACCATGCCACGGCGTTTATCGGCTTTGCCCATATTTACGATGGCGACAAGCTGCGCGTGGATACCAACGGCATGCCCGAGACGCGGCTGATCGCGGTTCCCGCGTCCGAGGCCGATATTATCGACAACTGGAACACCATGGGCATGCGCGGCAGCGGCAGCCATGACGTCGACATGCAAGACGTGTTCATCCCCGAGCACTGGGCCGCGCCGTGGGGACCGCTGGAGAATCCGGGCAGCGCCTATCAAGGGCCGCTTTACCGGCTGACGGTCTGGCCGGCGATCGCGGCTTTGGTCGCACCGGCGCTCGGCATCACACGCGCGGCCATCGATGAAGCGTCAGAGCTCATCATCAACAAGACGCCGGCGTACGGCGTGAAAGCGCTCAAGGATAATGCTGTCGTGCAATCGCAGCTCGCGCAGGCCGAAGCCAAGCTCGGCGCCAGCCGTGCGTTTTTCTTTAACGCGTTTGAGGAAGCCTGGCAGGAAGCCGTCGCCGGCAGACCCATCACCGTAGCGTTGAAAGGCCGCATGCAACTGGCGATGACCCATGCCACGCTCGAATGCGCCAAGGCCGTAAGCCTCATCCACGAGATCGCCGGCGCTTCGGGCATTCGCGAGGAGTATGCTTTTGAGCGATACTTCCGCGACATTCACGTCATCACGCAGCACGGTTTTTTGAGCGCGAGCAAGCTGGAGTCGATCGGGCAAATTTTGCTTGGGCTTGATCCCGAGTGGCCGTTTTTCCGGTTCTAAGCGAGAGATGCAGGCCGCATTTTGACACTATCTGAGAAACGGCCAGCTATTATGATAGACATTAGAAATAGTAATTTAATAACTCAAGGGGCACGTATGGAACAGAGCATGAGTGAACTGATGAACCACACGGCCGACATGGGCCAGGCAGAAATGTTTTCCAAGGCATGGTACAACGAATATTTCCGGCGTGCAGCCGAAAGCCCGGCGCATTCGCGCTTTTGCGAGGCCGTTTATGGCAGGGACCTGTGCCAGCACGGCATGATGGACATCGATGAGATGGATTTTCTGGCTTCGCTGCTCAAGTCCGGCGAAAAGGTGCTGGAAGTCGGCTGTTCCAACGGTCACATTACAGAGTACCTCCACCAAAAGGCGGGCTGCAACATCCTGGGCCTTGATTATGCTGATGCCGCCATTGCCCAGGCGCAAGAAAGAACTCGGGACAAAGCTGCCGCATTGAATTTCCAGTGCGCGAACCTGATTCATGACGAGCTGCCCGGCGGCGATTATGACGCCGTCCTGGCCATCGATTCCATTTACTTCATGGGCGATTACAACAAAACGCTGGCCAAGCTCAACGCCAGGCTGCGGCCCGGCGGCCGTATGATCATCGCGGCGTTTCAGGCAAAAGAAGATGGCGATCCGGATACGATCCTGCTGCCTGGCCATACACGCATGGACGAGGCTTTACAATCCTCGCCGTTCAGCTACGTTCAGCATGATTTCACGACTAACATTCGTAACCATTGGCTGAAGAACTATGAATTCTCCCGTAAGTTCCAGTCCGAGTTTGCGGCCGAAGGCAACGCCTTTCTGTGCGAAGCCCGCATGGCCGAGAATGGCTGGTTCAAGGACCATGCCGAGCGCGAGACGCTGGTTCGGTTCATGTACGTTATCGAGCATAATGCGGATTTGATGCAGGGTTAGCAGATTGCTTCATCACAAACGACTTAGCGGGGCGAGTTTATTCAACCCGTCCCAAACGTTAGGTTGAACATCTTAATAAAATACATTCCGATGCTATCGTTATGGCAATATGTGCGGTTACAGCCAAACGTTGCTCCGTGCTTGTCGATTTGGGCCCTTATTAAGCCTGTCCAGAGCATTAATTATCCAGGGGTTTTAGCCCATTTTCCGATTTAAATTGATCGGTACGAGCGTTCCATTTTCAACCGGCGGTAACATCCTGATGGGCTATTTTCACAGTGTGTTATTATTCAGTCCCTTTTTTAAGCAAACGAATTTTTAGTGGTAAGTATGCGTAGTTTATTGACGGTTTTGGTTTTTTCGGCCCTGTTGTTGACTGGATGGTCTACCAGTCAGATAAGTGCTGAGCCAATGCCAAACTATGATCAAAGTGTAGAGCGGATACGTCTAAAGGCAGAGCAGGGAGATGCGGAAGCGCAAAACGATCTTGGCGTGATGTATGCCAATGGCGAAAGCGTCGGGCAAGATGATAAACAGGCCGCGTTTTGGTTCCGAAAAGCGGCCGAACAAGGTTATGCAAAGGCGCAACTCATCCTCGGCTTGATGTATAGCGAAGGCCAGGGCGGATTGGCGAGAGACTACAAACAAGCCGTGTCATTGTTCCGTAAGGCAGCTGAGCAGGGCTTGGCAATGGCGCAATATAATCTCGGTGTAATGTATGCCAGGGGCGAAGGCGTAGAGCAAGATGATGAACAAGCCGTCATTTGGTACCGCAAGGCCGCAGAGCAGGGCGAAGCCATCGCACAAAACAACCTCGGTGCGATGTACGCTAATGGCGAAGGCGTCGGGCAAGATGATAAACAGGCCGCACTTTGGTATCGAAAAGCCGCGGAACAGGGCTTGCCAACGGCGCAGAATAATCTCGGCGCGATGTACATCAGGGGCGAAGGCGTAGTGCAAGATGATAAGCAAGCCGCCGAGTGGTAACGTAAGGCTGCCGAACAAGGCTATGCAGAGGCGCAAAACAATCTCGGCGTGATGGTTGCCAACGGCAAGGGTGTCGCGCAAGATAATAAACAGGCCGCGTTTTGGTTTCTTCAGGCCGCTGACCAAGGCGAAGCAATAGGGCAGTTCAACCTCGGCCAGATGTATTTCAACGGAACAGGCGTGCCGCAGGACTACGCTCAAGCTTATATGTGGACAGAACTCGCCGCTGCTCAAGGACTAGAAAAAGCAGTCGAGGCGCGGGACAGCCTGGTTAAAGTATTAACGCCGTCGCAAACCGAAGAAGGGAAAAAGCTCGTCCGTGAATGGATAGCGACGCACCCGCAAATTACGCAATAATTTTAAATAGCATCAAAACGCAGTTGCCCACTCTCCAGACCTTTTTTATGTTGAGACAAACTTCAAGGGATTTTGTCATATGGTTTCTATTGTGATTCGCTTTGTTGGCTGTGATTTTTGGTGGATCAGGCCTTTGTCAGGAACAGCGCACAAGAGTGATCATGGGCAAGATGCAGTCTAAGAATTGCCCTCGGCAAAAGCGGCGTTCGATCACCGCATTGATATTTGTACTGATTATAAGCTGTGCCGTTGCGCTTCCTGTTTATGCCGCCGAAACTCCGCTAAAAAACGCGTCCCTGATGCCGATGTGGAGTCCGCAAGCCCAGTTTGCCGGATATTATGTAGCTCTCGACAAGGGAATCTATGCCCGGCATGGGATTGACCTTAAAATTCTCAGGGCAGGGCCCGGATGTTCCCCCGCTGAAGCCCTGAAAAAAGGCGATGTCGATTTTGCCATTCTTTGGCTGACGACCGCGCTACAGCATCGCGCGGCGGGTACCGAGCTGGTTAACCTGGCCCAGATTGTCCAGCGTTCGTCGGTCATGCTGATTTCAAAAAAGACAGCCGGCATTAAGACCATTAATGACATGGATGGCAAAAAGGTGGGCTTGTGGGAAGGCGACGTATCGATACCGCCCCGCACGCTTTTTGCCAGGCACGGCATCAAGGTTCGAGTCGTGCGCCAGTCCCAGACCGTGAACCTCTTTCTGCGCGGCGGCATCGATGTCGCATCCGCGATGTGGTTCAACGAGTATCACACGATCCTCAATTCCGGCGTCGATCCAGAAGAATTGAACACCATTTTCCTCAGCGATCAAGGCATGAATTTCCCGGAGGACGGGATTTACACGATGGAAAAAACTGTCCAAAAAGATCCTGCGCTGGCGGCAGCCTTTGTTGACGCATCGCTGGAGGGATGGCGTCATGCCTTTGATCATCCCGACGAGGCGCTGGATATTGTCATCAAATACATGCGCGAAGCCAAATTGCCGGCCAACAGGATGCACCAGAAATGGATGCTGGAACGAATGAGAGACTTGATGATGCCGGTCGATTCGCAAGCAAGGCTCGGCTATCTTATGGAGCAGGATTACAAGGCCGTAGGCCATGCCATGCAAAGCAACGGCCTGATTCGCAGCTATCCCGATTACAGCGCCTTTGCCTGGAGAGCCGATGCTCAGAAAAAATAGCATCGTCGTCAGGCTTGTTCTGGTCATTGCGCTCTTCAGCGCAGTCATCTTTGCCGTAACGCTCGGCTATAACTACTACCGGTCCCGCGTCATTCTGCAAGACGAGCTGGAAAGCAATGCGCGCAACCTTGCCCTGTCGCTGGTCAATAAGGTAGAGACGCAACTGACGGCAGTTACCAAAGTGACGGAAGGCTTAGCCCGCTCACTGGAGACAGGCAGCTATACGGATCAGCAACAGCATGTCTTGCTCAGAAAGACCGTCGAGAGCAATCCGGAAATTTACGGCTCGTTCATCGCCTTTGAGCCTTATGCCTCTAATGCCAAACAGTCCTTGTATGCGCCTTATTATTACCGGGAAAAAGGAAAGATCGCCTTTAGCCGACTGGATGAATCCTATATCGACTACCCTTACCCGTATTGGGATTGGTACCAGATCCCGCGCGAGCTGGGCAAACTCGAATGGAGCGAGCCCTACTTCGATGAAGGTGCCGGCAATATCCTGATATCGACCTGTTCGCTACCCTTTTACAAGGAAAGCAATGGCACGAAACAACTCCAGGGCATTGTCGGTTCAGACATTTCCCTCGAGGCCCTGACGGAACTCATCTCCTCGGTCAAGATACTCAAGACCGGCTATGCAGCGCTGCTTACCCGCAACGGGGTGATACTGGCCCACCCGATGAAAGACGCGATCATGAATGAAACGTTTTTCAGCATAGCGGAAGCGCGTCAGGATTCTTACCTGCGGGAACTGGGCAGAAAAATGATCCGGGGCGAGTCCGGCTTCGTCCACTACCAGAGCCTGGTCGGTTTCACGAGCTGGATGTATTACGCGCCGATTCCTTCGACCGGCTGGACGCTTGCCGTGGTCTTTCCCGAGGCGGAGCTTCTGGAAAACGTCAGGAAATTGAGCATGACCATGGCGGCGATGGGTTTTGGCGGCATATTGCTATTGACCCTGGCGGTCATCGGCATTGCCAGGGCCATCATCAGGCCGCTGCAAATACTGACGGCGGCAACCGATCAGATTGCTTCCGGCAACTTCGATGTGGCATTGCCAACGGTACGCTCGAACGACGAAGTGGGCATTCTTACCCGCGACTTTCAGGCCATGCAGGCGTCGCTCAAGGAATACATCAAGAACCTGACCGAAACCACCGCCGCCAAGGAACGCATCCAGAGCGAGCTCAAGGTTGCGACCAATATTCAGGCCAGCCTGTTGCCGCGCATCTTTCCGCCTTTTCCCGATCATCCCGAGTTTGATATCTACGCATCAATGGTGCCGGCCAAAGAGGTTGGGGGCGACTTTTACGACTTCTTTTTCATTGACGAGAAGAACCTGTGTTTCCTGATTGCTGACGTTTCCGACAAGGGGGTTCCCGCCGCGCTGTACATGATGGTGGCTAAAACCCTGCTGAAAACCGAAGGCCAGCGGCTTGGCGAACCGGACAAGATGCTGAACTCCGTCAATAGGATTCTCGCCTCGGACAATGAAACCTGCATGTTTACAACGGTGTTCTGCGCGATTCTCGATATCACGACCGGCGACGTGCGTTTTGCCAATGCCGGGCACAATCCACCGCTTATCATTGACTCAGCGGGTGTGCGTTACCTTAGCTTGAAGCCGGGATTAATGTTGGGCGCCATGGCTGAAACCGCCTATGCGACTGAACGCTTCACGCTGGAGAAGGAAGGCATCCTCTTTCTTTATACCGATGGCGTGACCGAGGCAAAGAGTCCGGAGGACGAGTTATACGGTGAGGAGCGGTTGCTGAAAGCATTGCAAGCCGCGCCCCAAGAGGGTCTTGCAAACCTGATCCATTACATCAGCTCTGAGGTGACGCATTATGCCAGCGGCGCCCCACAATCAGACGACATCACCATGCTGGCGATAAAAATGACGACGGATAACGCCGGCATGGAACAGGTAGGGAAGGGGACATGAAAAAAACGGCGTTGTTAATGCTGATTATGCTGGCGACAATCGCGGTGATGGCCGGCTGTAGAAAAACTGAAATCGTCATTGCCAACCTTGATGATGCAAAGAATGCCAGAATCGGCGTGATGACCGGCTCAACCGGAGAGGCGCTCACTATCAAAAGATTCCCGAAAGCGCAGGTCAAAAGTTTCGACGATATTATGGATGCCGTCGCCGCGATGAACTCAGGGCAACTGGATGCGATCGTGACCGCATTCCCGGCGGCGCTTCAGGTTTCCAAGAAAAATCAACAATTGGGACTGCTGTCCGAGCCATTAGATTACGAAGACACCGCGATTGCGGTCAAAAAAGGCAATGACGAACTGCTGGCCGCATTGAACCGGATCATCGCCGAGCTGAAAAGCGACGGCACGCTGGAATCGATGAAAAAACGCTGGTTCAAGACGGATTTGAGCCCTTACGAAGAAATGAACATCATTCTTCCCACAGAAGGCACACCGCTAAAAATAGGCGTCAGCGCCACACGCGAGCCGTTCAGTTTCGTCGATCAAAACGGCAGGGTAACCGGGCATGACGGCGAGCTGGCGCGCATTATCGGCGCCAAACTCAACAGGCCGGTCGAATTTTTTAACATGAAATTTATGGCGCTGGTCCCGGCACTGCAATCGGGCAAGGTTGACCTGATCGTCACCGGCATGACGGCAACCGATGAGCGCAAAAAATATGTCGATTTTACGGCACCCTATTACGCCAACGCCCAAGTCATGCTGGTCAGGAAAAACGCTGCGGCAACGCCTACAAGCGCTCCAGTCAGTAGTGATAACGAGGTTGCAAAGCTGGAGGATATCGACGGTAAAAGAGTCGCCGTGTTAGGCGGTTCCGCCGGAGACTTGGCGGCCCGCAAACACTTTCCGAATGCAAGCTTTCAAGTGTTTGTCGCCTCAGCGGATGCCGCCCTTGCGCTCAAGGCGCGCAAAGCGGATGCCTTTGTCTATGACAAAAGCGTGCTGCTTAATCTTGCCGAGAAAAATCCGGAGCTGGTCATTCTGGATCAACCGGTCGACAAGCTTGAAGTGGCCGCCGCGATCAGGAAAGACAATACCGCGTTGCTTGCCGGGATAAACAACGTGCTATCCGAACTGAAACAGGAAGGCATGCTGAAAAAACTGAGAAGCAAATGGATCGATACAAAATATACGACTACGCCGCAGATGCCGCCAATCAACGGCAACCCGAGTAAGGATGTTCTGAGAATGGGGACTTGCGCCACCATCGAGCCTTTTTCATTCCAGGCGGATGGCAAACTGACCGGTTTGGATATCGAGCTGGGCCAGCTGATTGGTCAGCGTCTCGGCAAAAAGATCGAGATTATCGACATGAATTTTGAAGGGCTGATCCCCGCGTTGCAGTCAGGCAAGATCGATTTTGCGCTGTCGAACTTCAATGTCACGGAAGAACGCAAGAAACTGGTACTGTTCTCACTTGCCTATGTTGAAAATGACATTTCAGCGCTGGTGAGACGGCTGCCAGCGCAGGATTCAGCAGCTAAAAAGCAGGACGCAAAGCTTGCCTCCGTCGCAGACTTGAAAGACAAGCGCATCGGCGTGCTGGTCGGCTCCGCCCACGACACCTATGCCACCAAACATTTTCCTGAGGCAACGATCCTGCAATATAAATCCCCTTCCGATGTCGCCCTGGCGGTCAAGACCGGCAAGGTCGATGCCGCGCTGTTCGACGCCGAGCCCTTGCGCGAGATCATGCGTCAGGACGACAGCTTCGGATTATTAGGCGATTCCCTGTTCACCTTTGACGTAGGCGTCGGCTTCAAAAAAGACAATCCTGAACTTAGGGATCAGTTCAACCGATTTTTAGCCGAGATCAAGCAAAACGGCGTTCACAGGGACATGATCCAACGCTGGATGGAACAGGGCGATATGCGCATGCCGGTCATAAAAAACGCCAAAACCCATGGCGTGATTGTTGCCGGGGTCAGCGATGCCGGGCTGCCTTTTACCGCAATCAAAGATAACCGGCTGGTCGGGTTCGATATTGAGCTTTGTGAACGATTCGCGGCGTATTTGGGCAAAGAGGTCAAGTTTGCGAACATGGATTTCGGCAGTTTGATCGCTGCAGTATCTACCGGCAAAGTCGATCTAATTTCCAGCGCCATCTATGTGACGGAAGAGCGGGAAGAACAGATCAATTTCTCCGAGCCTTATTACCAGATGGGCACCAACGTATTTGCCCTCGGGAAGAATTTGGCAGCCCATGATGAGGTAGAGCCAAGCATAGCAATGGAACCGCCTGCTTTCTTCGCCAATGTAGCCGACAGTTTCCGCAGCAACATCATCCAGGAAAACCGCTACCTGCTGATCTGGGACGGGCTGAAAACGACGGTGATTATCTCGATATTCGCGACGCTGCTCGGTACGTTGCTGGGCGCGCTGATCTGTTTTATGCGGATGTCGAGCAGAACGGTGCTAAACCTGCCTGCCAGAATTTATATTAACATTCTTCGCGGCATGCCGGTGCTGGTGCTGTTGATGCTGATTTTCTATGTCGTCTTCGCCTCGATAGACATCAATCCGGTGCTGGTGGCGATTATCGCGTTCGGGATGAATTTTGCCGCCTACGTATCTGAGATTTTCAGGTCCGGCATCGAGGGGATCGGCAGAGGCCAGATCGAGGCCGGCATCGCGATGGGTTTTACCAAGTTCAAGACCTTCGTGTACATCGTGTTGCCGCAGACCGTGCAACGCATTTTGCCGGTCTACAAGGGGGAATTCATCTCCTTGGTCAAGATGACCTCCATCGTCGGCTACATCGCGGTCCAGGATCTGACCAAGGCCAGCGACATCATTCGCAGCCGCACCTTCGACGCGTTCTTTCCGCTGGTCATGGTCGCGATTTTGTACTTTGTGATCGCGTGGATTCTGATGCTGGGACTGGAATATCTTGAACGGATGACCGACCCGAAATACAAACGGCGCAAGGCGGCCAAGTCATGATCAAGATTGAGCATCTGTCAAAAAAATTCGGCGACCTGGTCGTGCTGAAGGACATCAGCACCGAGATAAAAACCGGCGAGGTCGTCACCATCATCGGCCCGTCCGGCACCGGCAAGAGCACTTTGCTGCGCTGCCTGAACCTGCTCGAAGTTCCGAGCGGCGGCTCGATTTACATTAATGGCGAAGACATTCTGGATAAAAAAACCGATGTCGCCAAAATACGCCAGAAGATGAACATGGTGTTTCAGTCGTTCAACCTTTTTTCGCATTTGTCGGTGATGGAAAACCTGACCCTCGGGCCGATCAAGCTGCAAGGGATCAGCGAGCAGGACGCTCAGGCGAAAGCCCTGGAACTGCTGCGCTTGGTCGGACTTGCCGAGAAAGCCGACAGTTACCCGGACGAGCTTTCCGGCGGCCAGCAACAGCGTGTGGCGATTGCCCGCTGCCTGGCTATGGAGCCGGACATCATCCTGTTTGATGAGCCGACTTCGGCGCTGGACCCGACCATGATCAGGGAAGTGCTTTCGGTCATCCGCCGCCTCGCCAGGGAGGGTATGACCATGGCGATAGTCACCCATGAAATGGACTTTGCCCGGGATGTATCCAACCGGGTGTTGTACATGGACGAGGGCTTGATTTACGAAGAAGGGACGCCGGAGCAGATTTTTGAACATCCGCAAAAGGAAAAGACCCGGGCTTTCATCAACCGGATTCTCAGCTACACCCGCCGCATCAGCTCGCCGGATTACGACCTGTATGCCATCAATGCTGAAATAGAGGCTTTTTGCGAAAAGCAAATCCTGCCGAAGAAAACCCGAAACAACTTGCTGCTGCTGGTGGAAGAGTTGCTGCAAATCTATGCGCCGTACCTGGGCCCCATCGTTCTGGATATGACCATCACCTATTCGGAAAAGAACGACCGCCTTGAGCTGATCTGCGAAAGCACCGGGGAGCAGGCCAATCCGATCGAAAGCGAAAGCTTGGACGACGAGCTGGGTTTGATGATCATCAGGAATTTGACCGAAAGCATTGATTACCAGTGGATCAACGGCAAAAACAGATTACAATTCCTCATTAAAAAATAATCTCCGATGAGGAACAACAACCATGGATTTGCACACCAGAACAGAAGGCAACGCCATCGTGGTCACGCTTAGCGGCAGACTGGACGCCGTTACTGCGCCGGAATTTGAAAAAAGCATCCGGGAATTGATCGATAGCGGCAATAGCCGCATCGTGGTCGATTTTGACCAGGTGGACTACATCAGCAGCGCCGGTTTGCGCGGCCTGTTGCTGATGGCCAAGCTGCTGAATGCAAAAGGCGGGCAATCTTGTCTGGCGAACGTCAAGGGCAACGTGCGTTCGGTATTCGATATGTGCGGTTTCTGCTCGGTATTCAAAATCGAAAATTCCGTCGCCGAAGCGCTCGCCGCGATTGCCTGAGTGAATCAAAATTGCAGCTGCTCACACCTCTGTTAATCGCAACGCCAATTCCAAAGCGAGCTTTGGATTCCGGAAAGCGTGACTGCCGGAGTTCAAAGCTTGCTTTGAACTTTATAGGAGCGAGCATCGGGTAGGGGTGACTAGTTACTGAAAGTTTTTACATTGTAACTTGATGATGCAAACGCTTGAGCAAGACAATTAAATTGCCGGTGCCATCGTAATCGGCATGAACCTCATCCATCAGCTTTTTCACGATATGAACCCCAAGTCCGCCGATAGGGCGCTCGCTAACATCCAGGTCGAGGTTGGGCACCGGGGCCTGCATGAAGGGATCGAACCGGGGCGCGTCATCCTTCAGCAGAATTTCCAGCCATTCGTTCGACATGTTTATCTGAACGTGTATGAAACGGCCAGCAGCGCCCTTGAGGCCGTGAACAATGGTATTTGTTATCAACTCATCCAGACACAAGTTGACAGAGAAAGCCAGATCGCGGTCGAGTAGGGCCATATTGACAGCCTCAGCCAATTTTTCGATTTCTTCGAGCCGTGCGGGCACCTGATAATCCAGCAACACCTTCGCATCATGCCCAGCAAGACGGGATTTCTTGAATTGGGCATTTTTAATCTGGGTAGGTTTGCTGGATTCGGCCATATTGATGGGTCCATTAGAATTGGCTGCCTGTTTGAAGACTTCAAGGCGCTCAAGGATCATAAACTAATGGTATCACCAAATTTTATCGACGGCTCATATGATCGGTTTCAAAAATGGGTACTAAATGAATTTGGGTTTGACTGGATGAATTCGACCCTGAGCCAACCTTCGCGCCGTCAAGGGTTCAATGGCTGGTTACGGATAGGAGCGCTCTCTCATCACAACTTTTGACCCGCAACATGTCGGCCATTGCGGCCATTGCTCAGATGAGGTGTGACAGGCGGCAATGTATAGCTAACCCGCCGTCCTCTGGTAATGTGATTGTCGGTTCGTCAATCGTGAGCAATGGAGATTGCTCTCCATCCCCAGTTGCCCTTCTTCTTGTTGAAACTGATCAAAGCCGTGCCGGATATTTTCTGGCTATCCTCGATTTGATGCTCAGCCACTAACGGGGGGGCGATGAATATATCGCTTGTCGTGAAACCCATCCCGTTGGACAGGCGCACTTCCTCGCAGAACTGCTTCATGACGTGTTCGCTCGGCTGTTTTTCCGACGCCCAAGCCTGATGGACCCGGTGTGCAGGGCCGTGTTTTGAGGTGAACCTGGAGAGCCTCAAAGCAATTGAATCCCCTTCGGAGAAGGATTCGGCTAACTCGGAAAGAGGGATGACCCCGTCAATCTCGCGGCCGACGATGAAGTGCAGGACGCTCTTTTCGCGGTTCACGTGATCGACAACGCCGATTGTCTCGGGGAACACATCCCAGCTTGATTCGGACTCCCTGTCGTCGAGAACGAAAATTTTGAAACGCTGGTTGTCGTCGAACTCGCCCTTCACTCTTATCGCGTCGCCCGGAACCAATTTTCTGCGTCCGAGTTTAGACTCCGGGATGCTTGTCTTCGTTGGGATAGAGGATGTTTTGAGGAATATCGTCCGTTTCGGTTTGCCCTCTTTGCCCGGAACAGTGAATTTCTCGCCGATGCAGGCTTCGATCCAAGGCAAATCGCCGAATAGCAGGGCTTCGGCGGCTGGGGAGCGGGATTTGTAGTAATCGCGGTTGGACGAGGCGGCCGGAGTTTCTGTAAACCAGGGCTGTGAGGCGATTTCGGCTGCCGCTTCGGGAAATTTGTGCCCTTCGCTCTGCTTCGAGCGCATGACGGTTTCGATTTCGAGTTTTGCGGCGGAAAAATCGTTGCTTTCCAGCATGTGCTGGGCGACCTTTATCCTGATTTTTCCAGTGAATTTGTCCTCGGCAGGGCAGGAAAGTGCTTTGCAATAGCAGCCTAGGGCGGCTTCCTTGTCTGTCCACAAAACGATGTCCCCCAGCAAGCCCCAAGCCCAGTAGTCGTTCGATTTTGCCTTGGCTACGGCGAGTCCGAAGGCCAAAGCCTCGTCATGCATGTCTAGGGAGAGAAGCACCTTCGCCTTGTCAAGTTTGAGCCAGACATTGTCTGGAAACCGCTCAATTGCCGCACCAATGTGAGGGAGGATATATTCCTGCTCTCGAGCGTCGTCGGATGCGGCGGCTTCCTTGCCAGCCTGCTGGATGACCTTTTCGGCCAAGGATGGGTATTCCCTGTCGTCCTCCGCGTGGTAGCGCTCAAAATCCTCTGGGCGCAGATATTCCAGATTCCACAACCGGGAAAAAACAAGCATATTGAATTTGTCTTCGCCGGCCAGTTTGGAGGCAAGCTGGAGAACGCAGGCATGCAGTAGAGACGGCTTCTCGATGTCCAGTTTGAGATAGTCGTTCAGGCTCCGTTTGACGGCTCCGATGTTGACGTTTTCGGCTGCCATTAACTCCTTGGTGTGCTTGTACAACTCCCAACCAAATCCAGTCTGAGTATCCCTGTCTGGGGGGGCAGCGGCCAGAGCCTTTCTGTATTTAGCAACTGCCTCCGCGTGTCGGCCAGCTTTGCTCAGGTCTTTGGCTTGGCTGATTTCCTTTCCGCCAGGGTTGTACAGAGTTAGGGCGTTGCGTATCCCTTTTGCGAGATACTCGTCCGAAGGGTCGGCTTCGATGCTTTCCAATTGCCTGCGAAAATGGGCCAGATTCTCTAGGTTCTCGTTGTTGGCGTCCCGCTTGATAATATCAATAAGGCACCAGCAGAAGGCTTTTCTGTCCCAATCGTCCGCATTCGGATAGCCCATGAGTTCCAAGGCCATCTGGTATGCCTCGTCGATGGCGCCTTCCCTGCGTTTGGCAAATACCTCATACCTGGTAATCACAGCCGAATACCCTCTGTAAGTAGCCGCCCGATTGTGCCTGCCAGAGGTCCAGGAGAACAAGCGGTTATCACTGGCTGGCACTTGGCGAACTGGTCCCTGCCGTTGTACCAGATGTCGTACACGGCGACCGCGCCGTCCTTGGCGAAGCTGTAGCGCTGGCACCATTGCTGCTCCACGACATTTTCGACCGTGATGCCGCTCGCGCCGCAAAGCACGAGAAGCTTCTCGTGGAAGTCGTTAAGGAACTGCTTGGGGAATGACGCATCCGCGACCGCCGAGCCTCGGCCGGCGAGAAGCGGCCGGCCTTTGAGCGGGGAGAGTAGGTCTGCCAGCTCGGAGCCCAGGCCACCGAGACCGTGAGAAACGACGGCGGAAATCTTGTTCCTGCTCGTATAGGAGATGTTCACGCGGGCCGATTCGGTCCCGCGCCTGAAGTGGTAAGACTCCTGCCACTCGTTGTGGAGCACGTCCTCGATGGTGATGCCCTTACCGTCGATCAGCTTGCGAACCTCAGCAAGCATCGAGAGAAGGATCGTAGCACTCTCGGGTATGTCGAATGTATCTGAATCCAGTGCTGTTGGAGCTTGGGATGACGTCGGACAAGGACAAGGTGCGGGGACTGAGCGAGGGGCTTCCGAAATGTTTGCGGCCCCAAGCATCTCCAAAGCTGCGGTCGCTACTATTTGGATGCCGCTCCACGGTTGCAGGTTCGGCGGGTCGAGCAGATAGAGTTTTTTAGCAGTGCGTGTTATCGCGGTGTAAAGCCAGCGAAAATAGTCGGTCGTAAGTTGACTCTGGTGGCTCTTGCATTTAACGAACACATTGTTCCATTCGCTGCCCTGGGCTTTGTGGCAAGTAACTGCGTAGCCGAACTTGAGTCTCAAGGCGTTAAAATACGGATCGCTTCTCAAAGCATGCTTGAACTCCGCACTTTCCCTTTTTAAGTCGGGGTTCCGTATGCAGAAATCGAGATACAGAGCTTTGTTCTGGTCGGATGAGAGCGACGGCTCTTTGCTGTAGAGCAGATCCTCAATGATTTTGGCTTGGAAAAAGTGAGAAGCGCCATCGAGATCTTTGAAACCGACCACGACATCCCTGAAAATCAGGGAAATGGGTATTTCCTCCGCGGCTTGTGAAGCGGGGTTTTTCCTTTGCAGTTTAACGGTACGCTTCTGGGCGGCCGAGAGCACCTGTCGTATCAAGCCAAAATCGCCGTTCGAGATAAATATCCCGTATGCGTCGCTGTTAGAGACGGCCATCACCTTGTCTCCCGCCGTCACTTCCGAGCAGCCAGGGAAAAAGTGCTCACGAATTCGGCGGTTGTAATCCCCGACATCAGAGTTCGAATGAGCGATTACTATCGACTCTCCGTTTATCTTGTCTCCGCATGATTCAAGGTAGCGAGACATCAGATCCTGGTGCTCGACCTTATGAACGTCGGGATGGCTGAAATCAAAAACCAAGTGGTTGAAAGACTTCGCGCGCAAAGCCTTTCTGAGCGGGACAGCGTTTGCAATTACGCCGCTTTCCGATTTCTGTCGGACAACCTCTGACAACTCGTACCCAATCGAGCGCACGTGATGTTCGCGGTATAGGTAGTCAGCATCCAATGCGGGTGAGAAATTCATTCCGACCGGCGGCAGTTGAGCGTCGTCGCCGATGAAAATCACCTTCTTGCTGTGATCGTTGTGATCCAGGTTTACGAATTTCAGGAAGTCCGCAAGCAGGTATCCCGTTCCGAATCGGAAAAACTCGGCCTCTTGATAGATGTCCGGAATCATGGAGGCTTCATCCACGATATAGACCGTGTCGGCCGAGAGGCTGTTGACCGCAAGTTGGGCGTAGAACTTGTAGGTCTCGGTTCCGTCGGTGTCGTCGTCGCGATACTCGGCGATATCGTCGAACGAGTAGATGGTCTTGTGAATCGTGTATGCGGTTGATTTAGTCTTGCTTGCGATCACCTTGGAAGCCTTGCCTGTCGGTGCGGCGAGAACGTAATTGCGTCCAATAGCGCGGAAATACTCAGTCAGGCCCTTGGTGATGAAAGTTTTGCCTGTGCCAGCGTAGCCTTTGAGGAGAAAAACGCTTTCCGTTCTGCCATCAAGGAACCGTTCGAGTCGGTTGACGAGTTCTGCTTGTCCGTCGGTCAAGTCATATTCCGCGAAAGCGTCATGAATGCTTATCAACCTGCGCGTGTTCGCGGGCTTGAAGTCGATTGTCCTGGAGGCCTTGGTGGAAGCGTTCTTGAAGTTGAGAAGCTTTGCTTCGTCGAGCGTTTGGCTTAGGCCGGCGATCTTGGCTTGCACGGCATTCTCGGAAGCCTCCAAGCGGCTCAGCTCCTCCTTGGCGGCGGCCAGTTGCGATGCAAGCAATTTTGCCCTCTTGTCGGGAGCTGAATCGCCTTCCGACGGCTTGACTGGGGGGATGTAGGGCGGATAGGGTTCGAGAAAATCTTCGCTGTAGGTTTTGCAGAACCACTGCGCGAGAAGGTATGCCTCCTCAATCAGAGGAAGGGACGTCTGCGCGTCCATCGAGCAGCCATGTGCGGCTTTATTGCCGAGTATGCGCAGAGCGTGAAGTTTCTGAAGTACGGATTCGCCAACAGCTTCCTGGAAATAGGGGGATTTGAGTTTTTCGAAAAAGCCGTCGGTAGGCTCGCTTGGCAGTCTCAGTTCTCTGTATAGAATGCCAACCAGTGCTTCCGCGAAGCAGCGAAGCTTTACTGCGACGGTGTGTGGATCAGTGTGCGCGTATTTCTCTGCGAATGCAGCGTGTTGGTGCAACTGGGGCCAGCGGGCCTTCAACGGCTGGAAATTGTTCAAATTCATTTCTTGTTGTTCTGACGGCTCGGCGATGCGGTTGCAGTCCGACAATAATAACTCAACAGCGTCGTTTATGCAGGATATTTAGCCTCTGAACGCCAGTGTTGGCGAGTGTTTCGCAAATTTCTCAGTATTAAATTGCCCTGGTTTTCGTAGTTAAAGATAGGTCTGCTTTGCCTTTCAAATCAGCCGCTTTAACCGGAGAGGCCGCGAGGCTGAAATGGTCGAGAAGCACGTTTCGACGATCTGGCAGCTTTCAACGTGGAGCGGCCTGTTGAATGGCCGCAATCCAAAGCGGCTGACAGTCCGGGTGTGGCCGAACTGAGACGATCAATGTCAGGTTCAATCTAAACGAATGTTTTAAAACTGTCAGACTAATGCGCAACGCCGATAACAGCTGGTCGCAATTGCGGCGAATTGCCTAGAGGCTAATTCCCTCACAGTTTTGCCTTTGCGGAAGGCCGGCGGGTCAACTTATGCCTGCCGGAGTCGACGCCAGTAGCTTGATGAGTTCCTGGGCTGCCGCTGTTGAAGACGCCGGGTTCTGCCCGGTAATCAGGTGGCCATCGGCGATCGCGAAACTCTGCCAGTCGGCGGCCTTTTCGAAGTGGCCGCCTAGACGCTTGAGTTCGTCCTCGACCAGAAACGGCACTATCTCAGCGAGGTGAACGGCCTCTTCTTCTGAGTTTGTAAAGCCTGTGACGCGTTTCCCCTTCACAATCGGTTCGCCGTTAAACATGGCGTGACGCAATACGGCAGGACCATGACAGACCGCCGCGACGGGTTTGCCAGTGCTGTAAAACGTTTCGATCAAGGTCTTCGAAAGGGGATCTTCAGCCAGATCCCACAGCGGACCGTGACCGCCCGGATAAAAGATCGCGTCGTAATCCTGCGCTTTCACGTCGGACAACTTTTTCGTGCCGGCTAGTGCGGCCTGCGTTTTAGGATCGTTCTTAAATCGGCGTGTAAAGTCGGTCTGCCCCTCGGGTGCGTCGCTCTTGGGGTCGAGCGGCGGCTCACCGCCTTTGGGGGACGCGAGCGTAACGTTAGCGCCTGCGTCAATGAACGTGTAGTAAGGAGCGCAGAATTCTTCCAGCCAGAATCCCGTTTTCCTCCCTGTATTTCCAAGCGTGTCATGAGACGTCAGTACCATCAGAATATTCATGGTGTTCCTCCTTTGTTCAATCGATTAGGAAACTATAGCTGCGGTTAAGCCGGAAGCGTGGAGACAGTCTATTGGGCGAAGGTAAGGACGTGCCTACTTATCAGTCGGCGCGATGGGCGGCGTTAACACTTCAATGCGCATAAAAATAGTTTGCGGATAATACAGAATGTAAATCGAATGCCCGCAATCGGCTGCTGAGGGGCATCTATGGTTTAAAAGCGCCATACCATTTTAACCGCTAAAAAAACATAACACTTTAAGTCAAATACACAATTCGTATAAATACTAAAAAATCAGCCGGGTAGGGTCGCATCGCGTACGAGCCGGGTAGGGTACGCATGGCGTACCTTTTTGGTATTTTAATGAGGTAACGGTCTGGAAATGGTACGCCATGCGTACCCTACCCATGGTTCGCTGTGATCTAATCTGCCCCCAATTATTATTGACAGCTTCAGCCAATTTTTCGATTTCTTCCTGATAATCCAGCAACACAAATGAATTTAAGTTTGGCTGGTTGAATTCGACCTCAAGAGAGGATGCTGGGAAATTAAGGGTTTACTGTCAATACTGATCCCATTGATTTCTCGCCTGACTTAAGAACCTTTGACTACAGCGTAATCTGGGTTATCGTTGTGTTGACTATAGACACCTGTCGCTAACGCCAGAGTCGAACAAATATTAGTCCTTTGGCACCCTTGATTTATCAATTGGCGGAATCCTTCATGCTAAGGACACATACCTGCGGCGAACTGCGCCGGTCTCATATCGGCCAGACCGTTACCCTGACAGGCTGGGTCCAGCAAAACCGGGACAGGGGCGGGGTGTTATGGATCGACCTCCGTGACCGTTACGGCATTACCCAACTTGTATTCTACCGAAGCGAAACAGAATCTGCGTTGTTGGAGCAGGCCCGTTCGCTGGGGCGCGAATTCGTAATCCAGGCGTCCGGGGTGGTGGTTGCTCGCGGAAGTCAAAATAGAAAAAATCCAACCGGGGAGATTGAGCTCAAGGTTGACGCTGTCACGGTTTTGAATGCCTCGAAAATCCCGCCTTTCACTATCGAAGATAATACCGACGGCGGTGTCGAGCTTAGAATGAGATACCGCTATCTCGACTTGCGGCGGCCGCAGGCCAGGGAGCGTCTCTTGCTCCGCGACCAATTGGCGCGACAAACCCGCGCCTATTTCCACAGCCAGAATTTTACCGAAGTAGAAACCCCGGTTCTGATCAAGCCGACTCCGGAAGGCGCGCGCGATTTCGTTGTCCCCTCACGGATCAATCCGGGGGAGTTTTACTCGCTTCCCCAGTCGCCGCAGCTTTTCAAGCAACTGCTGATGATTGCGGGTTTCGACCGCTACTTCCAGATCGTGAAATGTTTTCGGGATGAGGACCTGCGCGCCGACCGGCAGCCGGAATTTACGCAACTCGACTGCGAGATGGCTTTTGTCACCCAGGATGACATTCTTTCCACGTTTGAAGGGCTGATCCGGAAGCTTTTTGCGACAGTTAAAGGTGTCGAGCTTCCGGAAATCCCCTGCATGACTTACGCGGATGCCATGCGTCTCTATGGAACGGACAAGCCCGACACCCGCTACGGCATGCAGTTTGTTGAACTGAACGAGGAGGTGAAGGGCAGGGGATTCGGATTATTCGATGAGGCGGAATGGGTGGCCGGGTTTTGCGCTCCCGGCGGTTACGCTGACTATACTCGCAGCCAGCTCGACAAACTTGCGGCATTCCTGAAGAGGCATAAGCTTGGAGCTGATGGGCTGGTGTGGGCTCATTACACTGTAGATGGATTACCGAAATCATCAGTCGACAAGTTTTACGCCGAGGACTCGGTAAAAACCTGGCTGGAAAAATGCGGGGCCAATCCCGGCGATCTATTACTGATCCTGGCCGGACCTGCGGATAAGACTCGGAAAGCCTTGGGCGAATTGAGACTGTTAATCGGCGAGCAGCTGGGATTCAGGGATAAAAATACTTTTTCAGCCCTCTGGGTGGTCGACTTCCCCCTGCTGGAGTGGAGCGAAGAGACCGGCCGTTACCTCGCAATGCACCATCCCTTCACCTTACCTAAACACGAGGATATTGCCATGCTCGACACAGATCCTGGCAAAGTCAGAGCGAATGCTTATGACCTGGTGATAAACGGTACGGAAATCGGTGGCGGTTCCTTACGCATCCATGATCGTCAGACCCAAGAACTGATTTTCAAACGCCTGGGCTTGACGGAAGAGGAGATACAACAGCAGTTTGGCTTCCTGCTGGAAGCTTTCGAATACGGCGCTCCCCCGCACGGCGGCATCGCACTGGGTTTTGACCGGCTATGTTCGCTGTTCGCAGGCTCCGATTCCATCAGGGATGTGATTGCCTTTCCGAAGAATAACTCGGGCCGCGATACCATGACCGATTCACCTTCCACGATCAGCGACGAGCGGCTTGCCGAGCTGGCTATTTCGCTGCTCCCAAAGCGTTGACCGTCGCTGTCTGGAGCTCAGCATGTTGGCGGAGGGCGTCCCTGCATATCGCTTTCTCCGTATCAGGTATTTATATATACTGGCCTGCAATGACTTCATATTCATCTCTCGCCCGTTTTATCCTCGCCACTTGCCTGCTTTTGTTGAATCCCGGCTGCAACGGCTTCTGGAAACAGCCACCGCCCGATACGCTTGCAAACGATGCCATAGGCATGGCACAGCAAGCACCCTTGGAACCGTCGAATTGACCCTGCCAAATTCCGCTCCCGACCAAGCTATGATCCGCGTGGTTCAGGCTTACCCTTTCATGGAAAAGTGAAGACCCCGTAACAGGGCGTAAATTTCGCGCAGTCCGATGGGCGACGATTGGAACAGCAGGTATAAGGGTTCTCTTTGCGCCACGCGGAATTTTTCCCAAAACACGGTCTTGTCGTATTGGTGCATTAGCTTGGTCGAACTCAAGTAGTAAAGCTTACGGGACAGCCATTCCGCGGTGGCGCCGCACCCCTCAATCCGCCCCAGCTTTTCCAGCGGCCCGACCCCCAGGCAGATCGAGCGCACACCCTCTTCGCGTAGTGCCTGCAGGGCCGTGGCCACCATGAGCTCGTTGGTATAGAGCGGCGCAGCAGGCGAGGAAAACACGATGTTGATCAGGTTCGGGCACTCAGTGCATCCCACCCTCAGCATGGAGAGAAAGCCGACCACCTTGCCAGCCTGTTCGGCAATGAACCAGCGCCGCCCCACCCGATCATCAAAAAGCCGGGGCCGACCCAGATACATTTGCAGCCCATGGCGTCCGCGCAGCCACGATGCGCACATCGCCTGTGTCTCTGCTTCAAACTGTGCATCGGGTTCTCCCTTGTACTCGCTCACTTTCACCTCCGCCCGCCGGGCGTGGTTGAGGTGCTGGCGCAAATGGCGACCTTCCGGGCCTGCCTCAGGGTCATTCTGGGGGTCGGCCACCAACAAATCGGCAACCTCCATCGAAACATACCCGCGCTCGTGGGCGTAGGCCTGCATGCCGGCGGTGGCAGTAACATACAAGATGGACCAGCCTTTGTCTGCGCAATAGTCGGCAAAGGCGTCGGCCAATTGGGCTTTATGCGCCGGCGCGCAGACCGGATCGCCCTGTACGACAGCGCACCGGCATACCGGCAAATAGCTGATCAGCCCGTCAATGCCGGGAGCGCGGAAAGTACTGTGCGTGGGATCCAGGGCGGCGTGCGATACGACGCCGCCGTACTGCCGGACCAGGTCTACGACGGTTGAAAGCGGCTTGGTCATAGCTTGAAACTCAATCTCGATAGCGACATGGAAAGAAGCGAAAGTAGCAGAGGTTTAGGGCGCCATGAAACAGAACAGATGTAAAGCGACACCCAATTTTTCCAGTAAACGATTTGAAACTTGTCCATGAGAAATTATTTTGCGTGGATTCTCTGGAAGAGATACGCGCAGGAAATGGCATTTTGGAAGCCGTTTTACCTGATGATCGAACGACATTCATAAAGCCGGAGGAGTTCAAGGGAAGAAACAACTCTGTATGACGCAACCGGATAAAAAACAACTTTGCGTAGAGCTATTTACATTTTTTGCAAAGTAATTGCTATTCGTACGATGGCTTACTCGACTTTAGTCGCCGTTGCTATTTTTTTGGGGCAGGATGACACGGGAACAGGCGGCGCTTATTTCCATGTAGACGGCTTCAGGGTCTTTTTCGTAACGCCTTGAAAAGTGAAACGGCACCAGTTGTTTAACATCAGCAGAGGTTGCGATCTCGCCGCAGGCCCGGGCGGTCAGATGGCCGGTCCTGTGGGCTTGCGCTATATCGGCTTCAAGAAAGGACGCTTCGCAGAACAAGAAGTCGGCCTTGTGTGCCAACGCGGTCAGGGCGGTGCGGTTGGCTGACGTATCGGCAAGGTCGGTTGCATAGACCAATTTTTCTCCGGGCGTGACGGTCAGGAGCAGGGCGGCTAGTTCTCCCGACTCCCGGCTGCTATGGTCGGGCAGCCTGATCAGCGCTTTGCTATCGCCTGCGCCGATAAGCTGCTTTAATTGGTTCAGCCACGGACCGGCAGTTAGATTCAAGGTTTTTAGAGCGGTATTATCGACGTTGAATTTGGCCTTGCTCTCAAAGGCATAGGCCTGCACCGGCGTGTGGTGATCCAGTGTGACCGTGCGGACGCTAAACAGCGGATCGTCGACAATCAGCCCTTCGGTAATCTGAATTTCGGGGAGAGCAACGCAATCCCGGTAACCCGTCTGAATGCGAGCCCTCAGCAGCCGGTCGCCATGTATTTCGGCAATTTCAAAGCGCGGCCCGGTATCGCCGATGCGATCCCACAGAAAGCCGTCGATCATGCCTTTAATATGGCCGATCAAACCCGGCGGGCCGAAAAGTCGGCAGCTTGGAAAATCGCCGACACGGGAGCGCAGCAGCCACAGGAAGCCGCCGATATGATCGATATGGGCATGGCTGATGAAAACATCGCTGACTTGATGGGCTATGCGGGTGGGCAATCTGCCCGAATCGCCCAGGTCGAACAGCAGGCTGCGTTGCTGCTGATGCAGCCGCAGATGCAGCAACGGATCGCCGAGGACGCCATTGATCATCGTCGCGTACAGGCCGCGTAATTTGGCCGCCGGCCTCGGTCCGCCGCTGTAATCAGTCGTCGGGTAGGGCATGGCGTCGGGCGGCGGCAGAAATTGCAAGTTACTTGCTGCAAACGGCGCGGCGCTGCCGAGCAGGCCGTTTTTTTCGCTACGGGCATCGCGCACCAGCAATGTCGAGGTTGTTGCCGCTGCCGCAGGCAGCCGGATGTGGAGTTTCGTGTCTTGCAGGGCGATGATTTCGCCGATGCTGACGGTCTGGTCGGCATCAATAAAGGCGCATTGGCGGCCGGTCCAGGTATCCGGGACATCAATCGGCGGAGGCGAGCCGACCAAGTGAAGATCGGAAAGGCTGATTGTTATCTCATTGCCGGTAGCGAGATAAGATCGCCATTGATGGGTTCGTTTGTGCGCCCGCGTCTTCTGGCCGGGACGGCAAGCTTCCGGATGGGCATGCATCGGCAGGATGCGGACGCCCAACGACAACAGCTCGTTCATTAAGGGCAGCGGTTTTGATTGGCGGTTCAGCACCACTACGGTATCGATGCCCAGCAGTTCGACCATGCCGGTCAGCAATTCCGAGCCTGCAATGCCTCGAGTTACGCCGGGAGCGTCGACCAGTATTAATCCAGGCGGGGCCTTTTGCATTAACCGGTTGACCGCCGACAGCAGCGGCAGCCGGAAGCGGCCTGCATCCAAGGTGCAAAGCGCTTCAAATGCCTGTACTTGCCAGATGGGTTCCCGCCACTGCCCCAGCGATACGGTGCCGGGCAAGCCGAAGCCGGGCGATCCGGGGTCGGCGCTGATACAGGAGCAGGTTAGGGTTTTTTCGGATAATGTTCGAGCAAGTTCGCTAACCAGCGTGGACTTGCCGATGCCGGTCTCGCCATACAATAAAATCTTTTTGCCGCCGCTCAGCAATTGCTCGGCGAGGCTTGACGGACAATAGGGCAATAACGGAAGTGGCGCTGGATGGGGCATGGCGGCTACCTGTGCTGGATCGTTTGCTGCTACCGCAGAAATCTCTTGGGCAGCGGCGCACCACGTAACCCAAGGGTTTGGTCGGTCGTTTTAGGCAGTTGTTAGCTGTTGTTAAAGCTAATATACTCGGGCCGAATAGTCATGATTTTTCTTCAATTTACCGTGATTTTCAGTTAAAGCAATCACTGGATCACGCGGCTGCCCGGCAGGAATGCGTTGATATTCTTTCTGGGGATTTTTCTATCGATAAGTTGTTTTATGGACTCCGAGGTTGGTTATGAAAAAGCTACTCTATCCCATCATTTGTATTTTGATCGTTACCGGCTGTGCGTTTCAAAAGCCGGACTATCTTAAACCTATAAGCGCGGCTGACTTACATCAAGTCATGCAACAGGCCGATATATTCCTTGTGGATGTGCATGTTCCAGAGCAAAAGCATATAAGAGGCACCGACCTTTTTATGCCTTATAACGAAGTCGAGAAACACCAGGGCAAGCTGCCCGAAGATAAAGCTACCCCTATTTACTTGTATTGCGAAGGCGGCCCAATGGGGAATGCTGCGGCAAGGACTCTTTATGACTTGGGTTACCGTAACTTATACAATCTTGAGGGCGGAGCGAAGGCATGGAAAAAGGCTGGATTTGATTTTGAATGAGTTCGATGTCATCTAAAAAATTTAATCTCAATTAAACCTTGCAGGCAGATAACGGCTGCGGAACGGAATCACTAGGGTTTGCTTGATGAGGTGTCTAAAAGGTTTCCCATGCAAAATGCTTAAGTGTAAAATCCGCCTATTTTTCTTTGGAGCAACAGCCAAATGGGTAGAGCCTATCAAAATCGTAAAGTTTCCATGGCCAAGACGTCTGATGCCAAGGCAAAAGTCTACAGCAAATACGGTCGTGAAATATATGTGTGCGCCAAGTCGGGAGGCATGGATCCGTCTGGAAATTTGGCATTGCGGGGGCTGATCGAGCGAGCCAAGAAAGACCAGGTGCCCACCCACGTTATTGAAAAAGCGATCGACAAGGCCAAAGGCGGCGGCGGCGAAGATTTCGCCCCGGCCCGCTATGAAGGCTTCGGTCCCGGCGGCTGCATGGTGATTGTCGACTGCCTGACCGACAACCCTAACCGAACTTTTGGCGACGTGCGCCAGTGCTTCACCAAGACAAAATGCAAAATCGGCACTCAAGGCGTGGTCAGCCACATGTTCGACCATGCCGCTATCCTGGCGTTTAAAAATGATGACGAAGATGCTGTTCTTGAAGCGTTACTCAATGCCGATGTGGATGTGTCCGATATTGAAAACGAAGACGGAGAAATCACCGTGTTCACGCCTCAAGCCGACTACTTTAAGGCCAAGCAAGCTTTGACGGATTCGTTAGGCGAGATTGATTTTGATGTCGATGAAATTCAATTTGTGCCCAGAGGCGCTACCGCTATCAGCGGCGATGATGTGCCGATGTTTGAAAAGTTTTTGGACTTGTTGAACGATCTGGACGATGTGCAAAACGTTTATCATGATGCCGAGTATTAAGGCACTGCCATTAAGTTAAACGGATTAGACAAAATAGTTGCTGATGTGGAGGCGATTTTAGTCGCCGATTAAGCAATAGCTTGTTGTTTGACTGGGCGGCTGAAGTCGCCCCCACAATCATGACCATGTCATTAACTTAGGAGCGCGCACAAAATAACTTGAGCAAGTTGCCAATGGCGGGAGTGCAGGCTTCGCCTGCCAGCGCAAGCGCCAAAAGTAGGTGCTTGAGGCAAAGCTTGCGCTCCCGCTGAAAATTTACCCCACGAGTTATGCAAATTGTTTCATGAGCTATTGCTGGTGACGGAATTTTGACGCCTCACGCCCCGCAGCCGCAATAATCAGGTATAATCTGACCGTTGCATTCTCTTCCGGTCAAATCATGAAAAAAATCCTACTTTCGCTTCTGGCTGTCTTCCTGATCGTTGAAGAATGGCTTTGGGATTTATTGACCGCATTCGGACGCTCATTATTCCACTGGCTGGATCTGGACCGGTTTGAGCAATGGCTCCGCCAAGCCAATCCGACCTTGGCGCTGGTAGCGTTTACTATCCCCTTGCTGATTGTTACCCCGATCAATCTGCTCGCCTTCGGCCTGATCGCTAAGGGATTGATAGTGCAGGGCATCCTAATGGAAGTGCTGGCAAAACTGCTCGGCACTTTGCTGGTAGCCAGGGTGTTTGCGCTGACCAAGCCGCAGCTATTAACCTTTGCCTTCCTGATGACGGTTTACACCACCATTACCCGCTGGCTGAACTGGGCGCATCTTAAAGTCGCAGAAACTTCTGTTTACCGCTGGATGAAGCAACTTAGAGCCTGAAAATCCACGGTTCTGCAAAACTTTTCATGCCGTTATTTTGAAAACAAAATCACCTAAATTAACCTACCGAGTAAGCTGGCTGGCTGCCTTGTTTGCGTCTGGGGCCGGTTATCGAACGCTTTCTTTGGCTAACGATGGCATTGTCCTGGCGGGACGGGAATCAGCCCCGGACAGGATTTCATATTTGGCGATCAATCCTGATGTGACGGTAGAGCAGGGCTATTTCTGGAATGTCCTGGTTATTCCTCTGGAAAACGGAGACATACTGCGATTCCGGGGCTTAAATAAGAAGAAATCGGGGCCATTGCAAAAGGCGCTTAACCACCAATGCCGCAGCAATATTAAAGTCTTCTTTCAACGCATAACGCCTGATTTACAGCAAGCCTGTCAACAGGCCCGCATATTGTTTTCGGGACAGCGTTACATTCGTCACGCAGCGGCGCAGCAATGGTTTGCAAATCACCAGCATCTGGCGAAAGGGATAGAGCGCCGGGATATCCATGATTTTTTACCTCCTGAAGCGCGGCAACATCTAAAAACCATCCAGCCGCTGTTAACGCAAGGTTACGGCTACATCGCCAAACGCAATAAAGCCTATGTACGGCAGCAATTGGCGGCTTTTCAGTCGTTTTTTGACCAAGTCGAAAGCAACCCGCTGACGGCCAACCAGCGTGCGGCATGCGTTATTGATGAGCAGTACAATTTAGTGCTGGCCGGTGCCGGTACCGGCAAGACCAGCACCATGATCGGCCGCGCCGGTTACTTGATAAAAGCGGGGATTGCCCAACCGGAAAACATCCTAATGCTGGCGTTTGCCCGCAAGGCGGCAGAGGAGATGGATCAGCGTATCCAGAGCCAATTGGGAATCACGAATCTGACCGCAAAAACCTTTCACGGCCTTGGCAAACACATCATTACTCAGGTCGAAGGCGTGGTGCCGGCCATCAATAAAATGGCCGAAGACGAACGTCTTCGGATTCATTTTGTCGATGAACAAATCCAGCGCCTATTGCAGGATGAGCAGTATAAATCGCGTTTGGTCACTTACTTCTTGCGCTTCAGCCAGCCCTATAAAAGCGCCTTCAACTTCAAAACCCTGGGCGAATACAACAACTACATCCTGGAAAACGACATCCGCACGCTACAGGGCGAGTTGGTGAAAAGCTATGAAGAATGCGAGATTGCCAATTTCCTGTTCCGTCAGGGCATCAACTATGAATATGAAGCCAATTATCAGGTAAATACGGCGGGGCCTGATTATCGCGCTTATCAGCCGGACTTTTATTTGCCTGAATATGGCATTTACATTGAACATTTTGCCGTCAATGAAAACAGCCAAACGCCTCCGTTTATCGATCAGCAAAGTTATCTGGACGGCATGGCCTGGAAGCGGGCGTTGCATCAAACCCATCGAACCCGCTTAATCGAGACCTATAGCTATTTGAAACACCAGGGTATTTTAACGAAGTCGCTGGAAGAGAAGCTGCTTCAGGCCGGCGTTAAGTTTAAGCCCTTGCCCAACAATGAACTGCTGGCAAAACTGAATCAATTTGGGCGGGTTTCGGAATTCAGCCAATTGTTGGCGCAAGTGCTGGCGTTGTTTAAAGCGGCCTGCCTGAATTTAAAAAGCCTGGTTTCGCTTGCCAGACAGCATGAAGATCATGAACGCATGCAGGCCGCCGCGTTTTTGTTCGAGCCGGTTTATGAGGTGTATCAACAGCACTTGCGCGATACCGCGACCATCGATTTTGAAGACATGATCGGCAGGGCGATTGGGTATGTCGAAGATGGGCGTTACCAATCGCCTTACCGCCATCTCTTGGTCGATGAATTCCAGGATATTTCCGCCAGCCGGGCCAGGCTGGTCAAAGCGCTATTAGCGCAACATCCGGATAATAGCCTGTTTTGCGTGGGCGATGACTGGCAGTCGATCTATCGTTTTACCGGCAGCGATGTCAGCCTGACCAAAGAATTTGAGCAATATTTTGGCTATACGGCCACCAGCGTGTTGGATAAGACCTTTCGGTTTAATAACAAAATCGGCGCTGTCGCCTCGCGCTTTGTGATGCAGAATCCTACGCAAATCGCCAAAAAAATCCAAAGCCATCATATCGTCGAACAAGCGGCGGTCTCATTGATCAAGACTTCTCAGGATCAGGTCGGATTGAATGCCGCGTTATCGGCCATTAACCGCAAAACCGATGCGAGTGCCGGCGTGCTGATTTTGGCGCGGTTCAATTTCAAAAAACCGGAACTGTCCGCCTTGGCGCGGCAGTACCCGAAATTAAAACTGCAATTTATGAGCGTGCATGCGTCAAAAGGCAAAGAAGCCGATTACGTTATCGTGCTGGGCCTTGAAAAGGGCAAACAGGGTTTTCCGTCAGAAAAAGCGCTACATCCGTTACTGGAGTTGTTGTTGCCTAAAGCGGAAGACTTTGCGCATGCCGAAGAGCGGCGCTTGTTTTATGTCGCCTTGACCCGGGCCAGACGGCATGTGTACTTGATCAGCGATGGCAATAAAGCCTCGGATTTTGTCAGGGAGCTGATCGATAGCCAGTATGAAATTCTCTGCGACGAAGTTAGTGGTGAAAAATTCCAGGATAAGTTGGCCGACGTTGTTTGCAGCGAATGTCAAACCGGCTACCTGGTGCCTAGGGATAGCCAATTCGGCAGCTTTTTGGGATGCAGCCAATACCCGTTATGTAACCATACCCAGCCAGTCTGCCAATGGTGCGGCAGCGGCTTAAAAGAGAAGGGCCGGTTTCGGGTTTGCGAGAACAAACGCTGCGATTATGTTGAGCCGATTTGTCCCCGGTGCAACGGCAAGATGAGTTTAAGAAACGGCCCTTCCGGACAGTTCTGGGGCTGTTCAAATTACCGAAAAGGCGCCGGGTTCTCGTGTTCCTATACCGAGAAATTTATAGACGTAAAAAGCCGTCTGAAAACCGTTTGATTTGGACCGCGCTTAATGCGCCTGTTTAGAAGCTATGATTTTTGTTAAGAAATCCAGTAAATCACTGGAGGTTGTATGTTGAATTCTACATTGCCGCGCTTGGCGTTTGTTGACCTGGAAACCACAGGGACTAAAGCCACGGTGGACCGCATCACCGAGATCGGCGTCGTGCTGGTCGATGAGAACGGCGTGCGCGAGTGGAGCCAATTGGTTCATCCGCAAACCCGTATCCCCGCATTTATCGAACAATTAACCGGCATCACCAACGACATGGTAACCGATGCCCCGCGTTTTGAAACTGTTGCCAAAGAACTGGCAGAGCTGTTACACGGCTACCTGTTTATTGCCCACAATGCCCGTTTCGATTACAGCTTTCTGAAGAACGAATTCAAGCGCTCAGGGCTGGCGTTTCAGCCCGACGTATTGTGCACTGTCAAATTGTCCAGAGCGCTGTTTCCTGCTTACTCGCATCATAATCTTGATAGCCTGATTGAACGCCATGGCTTGATTGCTAATGGCCGACACAGGGCTTTGGCCGATGCTCAGTTGATTCATCAGTTTTGGCAAAAAATCCATGCGATGCATGATGCCGAGGCCATTGCCGCTACCGTGAAAAAGCTGGTCGGACGCTCCAGCCTGCCGTCGAATATCGACCGCAGCCTGATCGATGATTTGCCCGATGCGCCCGGCGTGTACCTGTTCTACGGCGAAAATGACTTGCCGCTGTATATCGGCAAAAGCATCAATATCCGGCAGCGGGTTTTATCACATTTTTCGGCCGATCATGGTCATGGCAAGGAATTGAGCCTGTCGCAGCAGCTGCGCCGCATCGACTGGATAGAAACGGCGGGTGAATTGGGCGCGCTGCTGACGGAAGCCAAACTGATCAAGACCCTGCAACCGATACACAACCGGCGTCTGCGGCGGCACAATGCGTTGTGCACATGGCAGTTGCAACAACAGGGCGAGCATCTGCGACCGGTACTGATATGGGCGGACGACCTTGATTTTGGCGCGCAGGATAACCTGCACGGTCTTTACCACAGCCAGCGCGACGCCCAAAAAGCGTTGCGCAGTATCGCCGATCAAAACCAGTTGTGTTTAAGCGTGCTCGGCATTGAAAAGACAGCAAAAGGGCGGCCTTGTTTTGCCCAGCAGTTAAAAAAATGCAAAGGCGTCTGCATCGGTCAGGAAAAGCCGCTCGAACATGCCGCGCGGCTGATGATGGCGATGCACAAGCTTAAACTGGCGACTTGGCGCTATCCCGGCGCAGTGGGGCTTCAGGAAGGCGAGGAGATCCATGTGATCGATCACTGGTGTTATCTGGGTACTGCGAAAAACGAAGCGGAAATACACGACTTGTTAAGTTCAAGCCGTCCGGCATTTGATCGCGACACTTACCTGATTCTCAGCAAAGCCCTGAAGAAACCTGTGCGCTTGATACCTGTTGCAAGGTGATATTCAGCATGGCAGGGCGGCGCGTACTGTGAAATGGTGTGAAAGATTGACGGGGTTGGAATGGGTTAGCATCTGCCGAATGGTCCTAAGATTTGCATGTCATCGCCAGCAAGATAGCTTTGTTTACAGGGCTTAAACCAAGCAAGCTTCAACTCAATAACCTGCTAAAATAATCCCCTTTTTCAAGGGCGGTGAATAGTGGTCAAACCGGAACTGATGCGAGCGCTGGATAACAAACAGCCGGAATTTAAGGCAAAGAATGCAGCTTTGGCGCTGAATGGCGCTCTTTGGCAAATGCCTCAATGCAGAATATGGGCTTGCCATAAGAGAACGGATTAACTCGAACCCCTGTCAATCCAAATTTTTATAACACGAGCGACGATGTGTCGTTAACAAAACGTCCAGACCGCCGCTCGATCTAACAACACTAATGGAACCTAGTAATAATATGTTTTTAAAAGAATTCTATGAAATTCATGACGGCAATATCAGGATTACCGCCGAGCACGCCAGCATGTTCGCCAAGGAAGTGGCGCATGATTTCAACCCGCTGCACGATGTCGATGCCAAACGTTTTTGCGTACCGGGCGATTTACTGTTTTCCCTGATATTGGAAAAATACGGCCTTAGCCAGAATATGCACTTTATTTTTTCCGGCATGGTCGGGGATGGCGTCCTGTTGAGTTTTCCCGACACCGATTCCGAGCGCGTAGAGGTCACTGACAATCAGGGTAAAACCTATTTGCAGGTCGAGCGCTCCGGCGGCCTTAGCCGGGATTCAGCGTTGATCGAAAGCTTTGCTCGCGACTATGTCGCTTTCTCCGGGCAAAATTTTCCCTATGTGCTGGTACCGTTATTAGCCAAGGAAAATGTTATGTTCAATCTCAACAGGCCGCTGGTGATTTACGAAAGCATGACCCTGTCATTTGATCATCTTGATTTTAAGCAAGCGTCCGTGCAAATGCTGGAGCCGGAGATGAAAGTCGATGGCAAGCGCGCTTCGGCTTTTTTGCATTTCCAGGTCAAGTCTGGCGAAGAGGTGGTTGGTAAAGGTTTTAAAAAACTGGCGATCAGTGTAATGAGTGGTTATGAAGCTGAGCCGATGCAGGCCTTTGTCGATGACTATCTGGCCAGGAAAAACGGCTATCTGGATAATTTGGCGGTGGCAAATTGATTTTCATGCATGATTCCAAGTAATAGGGTGGGGCTGGCGGACTGTTTTTGAGGCAATAGGGACTATTGCTTTTTGTTACGAAGAGTTAATAAAAGAAATGGTTATCGTCTGAGGTAAACTGAAGTGATTCAATTCTGGATGTTAGCAATCCGCCCAAAGCGGTCATTAGCCATAGATACAGATTTTACCTGCCAAGACAGCGCTCCAATCTCATGTTTTTCATTAAGACTAGATTAAAACTCAAAAAATAATCAATATTATTCAGTTGCTTGTGAAAAGATAGGGGTAAATACTTATTAACATATACCTAATTACGTAATAATCTCTGGCTCAGGCATGATAAAGCTAACCCTAGGATAAGCTAGATAAGAAGGATGCGAATTATGACTCAGGAAAGTCGAACTGAATAGCTCGGCTATTTGATTAAAATCCAGGAAAAAATGAGGTGGTTTATATGAATATGCGACAAAGATTATTAGCTGGCGCAACGGTTATGTTACTAACGACGAGCCCTGTTTGGGCTGGTGGAGGAAACGGTAACCAAGGCAAGGGAAATGATTGCCAAGGAAATAGTTGTGGCGGAAACTTTAAAGCCCCTGAAATTGATGCAGCGTCAGGAACGAGCGCGATAGCCCTGTTAACAGGCGTTTTATTGCTAGTGGGTGAAAGATCTCGGTCTAGACGTTCTTCTTAAATCGGACAAATAGGCTAGCTTGGGCGTTGAAGGCTATTTTTTACATCAGCCAAAACAGCAACCTGAATCCACGCCAGAGACAAATCAAACCGCCCTTTCGGGCGGTTTTTTTATGGTTTTTGAACACTAGACATACGAACTGCCTAATGTTTTGCTCGACTGTTCATTTAAAAATTATCTTGTTTTAAAACAATTTTGACTGCCTGCAATGGGTCGCGAAAGCCTGTGTTCGGTCAAAAGCCAACTGCCGTTGTTGTAAATTGGTGACCTGTCTACTATGTAAAGCTGCCATTATTTATGGCGCTGAAGAAGATGGCCTTATGGCTTGTCATTTTTAGCAGCCAAATAAGCAAAGTGCAAAGACACTTGCTCTCCTGAATCGCTTTAGTCGTTAAATTGCGGAACTACGGGTAATTTAATCTATTTTTAATGTGCTTTTCATGTTGAATTAATCTGTGCCCGGTAGGATTGAGGCAACAAAAGGAGCTAACTATGAAAAGAAGTAATTTATCAACAATATTGGTGCTTTCTGCATTAACCACCGGATGCGCATCGATGAGTGGCTGGCGTCCGATTGTCGATCCCCGCATGGACCAACATCCGGAATCCGTTCAGCGCGACATGGTCGAGTGTAAGGCACTGGCGGATCAAGCATCGGATATCACCAAAGAAGTCGGTATGGGCGCAGGCGTGGGTGCCATTACCGGTGCAGCTGGCGGCGCTGCTGTTGGCGCTATAGCGGGTAGTGCTGCAACAGGTGCCGCGGGCGGTGCTATTTTGGCTATCCCCGCTGGATTGTGGAAAGGCTATGAAGCCAACGAAGACTTTAAACGGTCATTCAAAACCTGTATGCGCCAGCGCGGCCATACACTGGTCAACTAAAGGCAACCTTGAAAATCGCATGTTGGGCGGAGTAGACGTTTCTGAAAAAAACCGAAATTTCTGTGAATCCGGCGCTGATAGTTAAAGCTGCGCAGAAGTAGGCCGGAATAAGCCTGTCCGCGCATTAAGCGCAGGATAGGTGTTTCCGGCATTCCGATTGCCGGAAAAGCTTCCGCTCCTGCTCACGCCCCTTGCCCACATCCCTATGGGCAACGACCACCCTGGCTGACGCCGGGTGGCCTTACTTGTGCCCTGTGGGTATTCCGTCCTACGAGTTTTATATTGAATTAACGGGATTAAGTACTGGGATATAAATTTTCAGCTAAGGTTCAAAGCCGGAGTGCAGGCTTCGCCTGCTTTGCAAGCGAAGCTTGCACTCCAAAATACCGAAGAACTTTTGCTCGGTTACTTACGTTCTCTATGGCCTCCGTGTCCTCCGTGGTAAATAATACTTTCACAATCTCAAGCGCGTCTTACAACAAGACCCGCTCAACACCGCCGTTTGACGCCTGTTTGATATAGGTTTTCATCCAGTCTTTGCCTAACACATGCCGGGCAATTTCCACAACGATGTAATCCACTTCCAGCTGGTCAACATCACCCTTGTAGCGTTGCAGGCCCTGTACGCAAGATGGGCAGGACGTCAGCATTTTAATCGGTCCGTCGAAGCCGTCAGCGCGAAGCTTGGCTTCGTCATCCTGCAACTCGGCCGCTTTACGGAAGCGAACCTGCGTTGAAATATCCGGACGCGCAACCGCTAAAGTCCCCGATTCGCCGCAGCAACGCTCCGACTTGTTCACCGCCGTACCGATCAGACCGTTGACGGTCTTCATCGCGTCCTGTTGTTTCATTGGGCTGTGACAAGGGTCGTGATACAGATAACGGCTGCCGTTAACACCATCGAGTTTTACGCCTTTCTCAAGCAGATATTCGTGAATATCGATGATGCGGCAACCGGGGAAAATCTTTTCGAACTCGTAATCCAGCAATTGATCCAGACAGGTGCCGCAGCTAACCACGACGGTTTTGATGTCCAGATAATTCAAGGTATTGGCGACCCGGTGAAACAGCACACGATTATCGGTGGTGATTTTTTGCGCCTTATCGTATTGGCCGGCTGCGCGTTGCGGGTAGCCGCAGCACAAATAGCCCGGCGGCAATACCGTCTGCACGCCGATTTCGTATAGCATGGCCTGTGTCGCAAGTCCTACCTGCGAAAATAAACGTTCGGAACCGCAACCCGGAAAATAAAATACCGCTTCGGAATCGGCGCGGGTTTTGTTTTGATCGCGAATAATGGGCACGATCTGGTCACTCTCGATACCCAGCAGCGCTCTCGCCGTTTTGGCGGGCACGTCCTTAGGCATTTTCCGGTTCGTGAAATGAATAACATATTCACGTACCGCCGGTTGGCCTGTCGATGACGGCGGATGCGCAAGCTGCTGTTTACCCCAAGGCTTAAGCAAATAGTAACCTAGCCGTTGCGCTTTATAAGACCACTCGATCAGCAACTTGCGCATGACTTTAATGCTGCCGGGGCGACTGGTGGATAGAAACGCGATCGCAGCTGTTTTCACCGGGTTAAAGCTTTGCTTGCCCATCTTGCGTAGCAGATTGCGCATGTGCATCGATACGTCGCCAAAATCAATATCGACCGGACACGGGTTGTAGCACTTGTGACACACGGTGCAATGGTCGGCTACATCCTCAAATTCTTTCCAATGGGTGATGGAAATGCCGCGCCGGGTTTGCTCTTCGTAAAGAAACGCTTCAATCAGCAATGAGGTCGCCAGGATTTTATTGCGCGGCGAGTACAACAGGTTGGCTCGCGGCACATGCGTAGAACATACGGGCTTGCATTTGCCGCAACGCAGGCAATCTTTGACGGAATCCGAGATTGCGCCGATATCGCTTTGTTGCATAATCAGCGATTCAAAGCCCATCAGGCTGAACGAGGTGGTGTAAGCCGCGCTAAGGTCAGCGCCCGGCATCAATTTGCCCCGGTTGAAATGGCCTTCCGGGTCGATACGCTGTTTGTAGGCATGAAAATCTGCGAGTTCTTCCTCGCTTAGAAACTCGTATTTGGTAATGCCGATGCCATGTTCGCCGGAGATTACCCCGCCCAAAGCGCGGGCCAGCACCATGATCCGCGCCACGGCCTCATTAGCTTCCTGTAGCATTTCGTAATTGTCGGAGTTGACCGGCAAATTGGTATGCACATTGCCGTCTCCGGCGTGCATATGCAAGGCGACAAACACACGGCCGCGCAAGACTTCCTTGTGCACAGCCTCGATCCTTTCGATGACCGGGCGGAAATTGTCGCCTTCAAAAATCTCTTTTAGCCCCGGCAGCAATTCCTGCTTCCAGGACACGCGTAGCGAGCGGTCTTGTAAACGGTGGAACAAAGTGGGGTGCTCCGCTCGATTAGTTAGCTCGCCGACACTAATGCCGCGTCCGGAGAACGCGGCTTCCGCCTGTTGCAACGGTAAATCCAGGTTGTCATAAAGCCACTGCCAGCGTTCACGCACAGAGGTAACGGCTGCTAATGCCAAGTTACGACGGTCGCCAAACAGTTCGGTTTTGTCAACGCCGTCCTCATAAGTCCTGAGCGGCAAGCCGCCTTCCAGAACACGAGTCAAGGCATCGCAAAGCCTCAGTTTGTTGCGCAGCGATAATTGAATATTGATGCGCTCGATACCGTCGCAATAATCGCCCATGCGCGGCAGCGGAATCACGACGTCTTCATTGATTTTGAAAGCATTGGTATGCTTGGCGATAGCGGCAGTACGCGCACGATCCAGCCAGAAAGTCTTGCGGGTTTCCGGGCTGACGGCGATAAAACCTTCGGCATCGCGCGCATTGCACAAACGCACCACTTCCGAGGCGGCCAGCGCGACTTGTTTTTCATCATCACCGACAATATCGCCAATCAGCACCATTTTTGGCCGGCCTCGGTGCTTGGCTTTGCTCGCATAGCCCACCGCTTTGACATAACGCTCGTCCAGATGCTCAAGACCTGCCAGCATCACCCGCGCCTCGCCGTTTTTAGGCAAAGCGGCCAGATAATCGCGGATTTCAAGAATGGCCGGAACCGCTTCACGGACCTGACCGTAAAATTCAAGGCAGAAAGTGCGCGTATGCGGCGGCATTTTGTGCAAAATCCAGCGTGCCGAGGTGATAATGCCGTCACAGCCTTCTTTTTGTATGCCCGGCAAACCGCCGAGAAACTTGTCGGTTACATCCTTGCCCAGTTCGCCTTTACGAAAATGCGAGCCCGGAATGACCAGTTGCTCTTCCGAAAGCAGCTGCTTTTTAGTGGCGTCGAAACGCTTCAGTATAAAAGTGACCTGTTCCTGGTCATGAATTTTGCCCAGGTTGTGATTGAAGCGTTCAACTTCCAGCCAGTTGCCGTCGGGAGTCACCATCGTCCAGGACGCCAGATTGTCCAGCGCCGTTCCCCACAACACGGCTTTTTTGCCGCCTGCGTTCATTGCCACATTGCCGCCCACGCAAGACGCATCCGCTGAGGTAGGATCGCACGCAAACACCAGCCCGGCATGTTCCGCCGTATCCATGACGCGTCGCGTTACGACACCGGCTCCGGTATGAATCGTCGCGTAAGTCTGTGCCACACCCGGAAGCATGGATTCAGGTTCCACCCTACCTATTGCAATCAGCTTTTCGGTATTAATCACTGCGGAATAAGGCGTCAGCGGCACCGCGCCGCCGGTATAACCGGTGCCGCCGCCGCGAGGAATAATCGTTAATCCCAGCTTGATGCAGTCGCGCACCAGAAAGCCGACTTCCTCCTCAGTACACGGATACAGCACCACAAACGGATACTCGACCCGCCAGTCGGTGGCATCGGTCACATGCGACACACGCGCAAAGCCGTCGAAGCCGATATTGTCTTTGCGCGTATGCTTGGATAACAAGGCCAGGGCTTTACGGCGCATTTCCCGCGTGCGCTCGAAATGGGCTTCAAAGGCATTTACCGCCTGATGAGCGGCTTCGAGCAGCAATGCCACCCGGCCGGCCCGAAGCGCATCTTCGCGTTCAAGCTCGGCATGGCGTTTTTCCATCTGCCGAAGACGATGGCGCAATGCTTCCAGCAATGCTTTGCGGCGTTTACGGTTATCGAGCAAATCGTCTTCAAGGTAAGGATTGCGCTGGACAGCCCAAATATCGCCCAGGACTTCATAGAGCATTCTTGCCGAGCGGCCGGTTATCCGCTCGTCATGCAAGGATTCCAGAATCTGCCAGCTCTCTTCACCCAGCAAACGGATGACGATTTCACGGTCGGAAAAAGACGTGTAGTTATAGGGAATTTCGCGTAGCCGTATCGGCGATGATGCTTCGGAAAGCAAAGGGGAGAATTTTGAATCCACTGATATTTCGAATAACGAAGTGGTTGAGAAAGCTCATTGTAGCACTTGCGCATAGGGGCGAAAATACCAAAAGCTGTGTGGGTTTGGTTATAGGAGTGCAGGCTTCGCCTCAAGCTCGGTAGGGTACGCATCGCGTACCGTTTCCAACATTTTTTGCTGGATCAAATCCTAAAAAGGTACGCGATGCGTACCCTACGGTACTAAAAAATCAGCATGAGGCTTTAGGGCTATGAGCGTTGTTTTTTAACGCCGGAATAAAGTCTACAATCCAATAATATTAACCAGTAACAAAGCGACACGATATGTCTGAAATTAAATATGCGATTGAAGCGCGCGCTTACGACATTGTTGGCCTGGCGGCTCATGATTTTTGGGTGTTAAGAGATGAAAAAGGAAACGTTTTAGGGCAATTGCATGGACTGGCAACGGATACTAAAAACAAGATAAAGCCGATTGGTACGATTGGCGATAAGCTGAAATTTTATCACTTTGGTTCCCGGGCCATTTTATTGGGCTTAAACCCGGCTTGCAATTTGAACTTCATAAAGGCCGGACAAAAATCAAAGCTGGTTTTTTCTGGAAGCCAGGATGAGGTATTGAGCCGATGGGATCATGCGGTTAAAGCCCTCCCTTATCTGAATAGCCTTAACGTGCCTTACACCCCTTTAGGAATTGTTGGCGTAGCCCATATCAACAGCAACACGGCCTATACATTATTGGGCAAGCTCATGGGCATACCCTTGCATAATTTTTCAGGTTGCTGGCAGCCGGGATGCAAAAACACCGATAAAATCCTGAGTTCTTCGCAACTGGAATCGATGAAGTATCCTCAAGACCTACCTGGTATTTATAGCGCTTAATGGCTCGTTAGCATCCATGAAGCGGTAAGCAGCATGGCAGATTACCATACGGTGAAATACCCGATAAAAGTCGCTGTTGCGGCTTATGGATTGCCCATTAAAACGTTGAATAAGTCCATGAGACAGCCTACAAACCCTGTGGATTCGGTTCGCTGGCAAAAGAATAAAACGCTTACCATGAATGCGAGTATCGATAATAACAGTAAGGTAACAGGCGTTTTTAAATCTTCCCGCTCTGCGGGAAATAGTTCGGCTGCCCCCATTCTTATTCTGGAAATGTCAGGCATTTCGTAAACCATCTCCCAGCTTTTTTCTTCCTTTTTTTGGATAATGGGCGGAGGGGCTTGTTCTGTTTCTGCTTTCTTCTGCGCAGCTTTATCTACTGTTTCAGGGACAGGCTTATCGGCTATTGGCGGTGGTTCACGGTTTTTAGTTTCCCTTTCTTTTTCCCGCTCTATTTCCTTTTCTCGTTCTCTTTCTTGGGTATTTAACAAGCAAATGTAATGAAAAACGTCTGTTGTCAATCTCATTCTCTGCGTTGCTTCATAGACGTCCCTGGCGTCAACAGCGGGTTTTTCCCGTTCACAAGCAACGCTGAATGACTTGTCGCACAGTGAGTTGATGGTACGCGGTGTCCCGCCTGTACTGAATGCGATGGACAGCGCTTCCCATCCGGTATCTGAAATGAGGTCGGGGGTGCCGCCAGCCACCTGAAGGCGATGCGTGACATATTTGATCATGGTATCGACATTCATCTTTCCCAGAACTTCGAGTGCAGCGATGCGCTGTTTAAAAGGTTCCATATCGAGACTGTTTATTTTGTCCATCAATTCTTCCTGGCCGAGGAGCAGCAACTGGATAAGCTTGATTGACCCTTCTTCAAGATTGTTCAGTAAGCGGATGCCGTTGATAACATCGTCTGACATCAGATGCGACTCATCCAGGATAACCAGGCATTTCTTTCCTTCAGCATTGATCTTTAAAAGGGCATTTCTGATGTCCCGCATAACAAAGGTCTTTTCAGGCGATGACGGCTGTAGTCCGAGTTCCTGGGCGAGAAACAGATAGAGGTCGGCGCTGTTTGCAGGCGGTTCGCCCATCCATATTAATTTGATGCTTTCAGAAAAATCGAATTTGATCATCTGGCTGAGGGTAGTCTTGCCGGAGCCGATCGGCCCGATCACAACGATTAACCCCCGGTTGTTCTGCAAAGCCCCGTATATCTGTTTACGAATATGGGCACGGCTCCCATAATCGTAAAAAAACAGCGGGTCCGGTACATTCTCGAACGGGAGTAAGTTAAGGTTAAAGTGCTCTGTGTACATATGCATTAATTTCCTTGTCCAGGCATAAGCTTGACCTCGACCCTGCGGTTTTTTGCTCTGCCTGCTTCAGTATCGTTGGAGTCTATCGGGTGGGTGTCGCCATAGCCGATTGCTGATATCCGGTCAGGCGATATACCGCGAGAGACCAATATATTCGCGATGGCTCTTGCCCTGCGCAATGATAGGTCTTTATTGTCAACGTGCAGCTTGCCGGTCGGTATATTATCGGTGTGGCCTTCTATAATGACGCGGCTGCCTTGCGATGCCGATATTTCCTCGACAAAATTATCAATCGTAGATAAGGCAATGTCGTTTATCGCTGATTTCCCGGAACGAAACGTTTCGCCGCCAAACACCGCCAGGGTCCGTGGACTGTTATCAGGCTCTGGGGGGTTAATGCTTTTAAGGGCGACGTCTTTGGTTTTGAGTTGCCCCTCAAGCTGGGCAATTGTCGCCTGTAGTTTTGCAACAATGGCCCTGTTGGCAGCCTGTTCCTCCATCAATTTCTTGATGGCATAGTCTGTTCCAGGAGACACGTTTTTTTCGAAAGTTATTTCTTTTTCAGGCGTTACGTCTTTTGGGGGGGGCTGATAAGAAATTTTGTGAACCGGAAGCTCCAGTGCCTTAAAGGTGATAATTGCCGATAAGGTAAAAAATATAATGGACAGTCCAAAAATAATGAAACGCATAATTAAAGTACTCGATTTAAGATGAGGCCGAGGCGCAATGCATAACTGCGCACCGATTAAGTGCCGTTATTCCGTTATTTTTTCTATGGCGGGAATAATAAGCACATGAAAAAATCATGAGCCACTACTCGTAAGCCGTAAATCAGGTGGTGTGGCCTCATCAGTCAATCTGTGTTGTTCATTGGCAATATCCCCAGCGATATAACTTGGCTTCAGGCGCGTCGAAGTGATTCCGGCTTTATGAGATATTGAAACCATTGTGTTTTATATCGCGTTCAAGGTTAGTGGATTCCTTGCATAGCAAATCCAATAGTGGAAATGACAGGGCTATACATAGGTTACATTGCGTAAGTTTCAGGCTCCTCCAAAATAACTTTTTACGATTGCCGACAGGCATATTTCTGGCTTAGGTCGGTTCGGTGGCGTCATGTTTCTTAATGAAACGTTATAAGACATGAGTCAATAAAACAATCAGTGCTAACACCTAATCACACGGGATGGGATATTTAACAAAACAGGAATATTGAAAACTTAGGGATGTGTCTAGCTGCTAACAAAGACTCATATCGTGGGCGTTACCCCGATCCGGATGACACAGTGAACAAACTGACTTGAACAATGCTTCTGGCGATGGGTTTACCGTTAACGCCCTGGTACGCGATGCGTACCCGACGGTACTTGTTTTAATTTGAAATTTTTGCATTAAGCCAGCTCAAAGCCATGCGGATTGAATGTTATCCATATCTGTTTATAATGCATCAAACTTTGATATTTCTTATAAGCAGTTTCCGGATTTTTTATCTTTTCAACATCGGCTTTTCCGGTCGAATTAAGTCACAGATACCTTAAACAGCAAGCTTAAAGCAGTGTTGTTAAATTTTTTGGGGAAACCCGGCAGGTATCCAGACTGTTTGGGAGCTGCCGGGGTTGTGTGATCGCGTTTTTGATTCGGGAACAAAATTCAATGAAACTTGATTACCACCTGGCGGACTCCTACCTATGATGACCCTGCGCTCGATTTTCATATTCACTATGCTGGCTTTTACGGCGTTATCGCCTTGTAACGCAGCCATGCCTACTACGCACATTTCCGTGATTGTGTCCCTGGTCGATAACCTCACGCAAGGCATTGAGCCGGTTCCTGCGAAAATCGGCAATGGCGACGATCCGCGCAATAATCTCTATTGGGGGGCGCTTTACGGCGTTAAAACCTTTCTGAGCAAGGCCGACGGCTGGCGTAACTTGGGCTGCGAACAGAATATCAACGACACTATCCTGGAGCGCTGCCATTTCGCCTGGAAAGACAAACTGACTGTTACCGCCGATGCTTATCGCGGCAGCCGGATTGACCGGGCGATGCTTGACTTTATGCAACAGGCAGCGACTCCGCCCGATGCGGCAGCGCGTGAAATGGTGGTATTCATCGGCCATGACGGCTTGATGGACGAACAAAACCAGCCGATCATCAGTCGCTTTCCAAAACATGCCGGGCACGACAAACAAGCGGTTGTGCTCGCCTGCATGAGCGATGAGTATTTCTCGGAGTATTTGCAGGCAGCAGGTTCAAAACCGGTGGTCACCACGTTTAGCTTCATGGCGCCGGAAGCCTATGTATTGGAAGCCGTTGCGCGCGGTTTTGCAAACCAGGCGGGTGAAGCTGAAATGCGCAATTCCGCCGGCGCCGCTTACGCCAAATACCAGCATATCTCGGCCAAAGCGGGAAGGTCGGTTTTTGGCGCCAATACTCGAGCCAAGCCTATCAGCTTGAGCTTGCAATAGGCTGGAGTTTATCTGTAAGTTCTGCGTCAATTCGTTTGGGCTTTAAGTGTGGACCGGTAGGGCGTAAAGTAAGGGCATCGCTACGGATGATGCCGTAGGACATTTAGGATATTAAGAATGTACTTTTCGGAATGTCCTGATTCCGACTTTTTTGTTAATGGAACTTTACTGTGAAGAATATCGTGAACATCCGTTTTATGGTTTTTATGCTGCTGTGGATTTGTGCGGCTGATGTTTACAGTGATGCAAGCCATTTAAGGTCGTGCAGATCCATTTATAACAAATTGAGCGACCTGCCGGTGCAGCAGCCTCCAAGTCGGGTGCTGCTGGTGCCTTTACTGAGCCGGGAGCCGCATTCGACCGAAAGCCCAAGGTGGTCTGAACAACCGGCCCGCATGCTGGAAGCTTTTTACCGTAAGCACTTTAATGCAGACGTTCAGCAACTGCGGGATATCTGGAACTGGACGGATTATTACCGGGAGATCGAGCGCATACAGCGGCAGTTCCCCCCTTTCGACCGGGTTATTTTTATCAGTCACGGCGGCTTTGACGGCCCGGTGCTCGAAAATGCCGTGTTTTGGCAAGACTTTAAAGTAAAGGGAGGCAAAGGCTCATTGCTTCAGTATTCTGAATCGCAACCGGGACTCAAGCATCTGCTGTCCATCACTTATGATACCGAAAAAAATCGCACCTTCACTGATTACATGTCCGCGCGCTGGAAAGAACTGGCACACCTGAAATCGACTGATATCTGGGACCGGCTTAAGGGAGTGGAAAAACAGTTACAGCCGCTGGATTATGCCTGTTTCCAAAACTACTGCTCAGCGGATCGGCTGGCCACAAGCCCGGAGGACCAGCGCGGATACCGGCTCGAACTCTGCGAACGCATTTGCCGCGAACCGCTGTTCGAGCAAAAGACATCGGTTGACATATCCCCCGAGCGGTTCTTTCATTTTACAAAATCCCTGAGTTCGCTGGCATCGTCAGACGGCCTGATTTTTTTCGGCGCCTGCAACCCCGGCAGCGCGGCTCCGGTAAAAGTGACGGAGAAGGATGAAACCGAGTTGTTGATCAATTCAAATCTCGCCGGCGGCCCACACAAGACCTACGTGCATCTGGTCAGCACAGTAACCGGCCGCGTTACCGCAGGCCCAATAGGGGACAGCAGTGCAGAGGATATTGTAAACCGGGTTATTATGTTTGAGAGCGGTCGTCCTCAGTACAATTTATGTATTGTTGAGCCGGCTGCGAGGTGATTATTCGGCTGTGCTGTAGGTTGGGCTGACGTAAGTGGTAGGGTACGCATCGCGTACCGTTTTCAAGGTTCTCCGCTGGATTAAGTCTTAAAAAGGTACGCGGTGCGTACCCTACGGTACTGCATTCCCATTTATGCCCCAGAGGGTACGCAGCGCGTGGGAACGAGAAAAACCTATAAATTACAAACACCTGAATCCTCATGGTGGGGGCAAAAGAAAATTAATGTTTTCTGAAGAAACTACTGCGCTGCCAATGCCAATTGCTGCTGTTAGTAGATAGACCGCCCAACGAAACCTCAACCATAATCCAACTGATACTAAAAAAGAGATTATTAAGATCAGAAATAACTCAACCCAAGATTGGGTTTGCGCTAAATATATAACCCACCGAGCAGTGACATAAATTACAGTTATTGCGCCTGCGGTGCTTAATAAAAGCCAATACATATCATCATTGCCTAACGTAAAAGTAAAGGGCGCGCCGCTTTTGGAGCATCTCGCTTGAGCGCAGGATTAGATTCGTTTACCGTCACAATTCACTGCATACTTTTCGATAATTATGTGTTCTGGCAATGCACCACCAGACCTCTCGAGAAGAGTTACTTCCTTTTCGTGAGGATTTACTGGATCGTCGAATTCATAGCAAATTACGTTTGCGATAATAGCCAGCAACGTTTCGTCGATAACGTATACGTAACCCTCTTCCATATAGTCAGATGTAGCAAAACGTATTGCTATCTGTTCTGATCGTGAAGTTGAAATTCCGCTTCCGCCATATAGTCCAGAATCTATTTGATGAGCCCTGGCGGTATTGGATTCGCAAGGCCCGTGTTTGAATGTTCCATCAAACTTCCACTTTCCATCTGCCAAGGGAATAACTTCTACTATGTTTCCCATTGGCAATAGGTGGTCATCATTCTTTTGGTCAGTTATTTTATTAACACCTCGATATAGCATGATCAGCCTCGGATAAGAACCTAACGTAGAGCTAGTGCTTATTGTGGCCGGGGCCAAGCGGTTTTGTCACTGTGCGAATTTGGTAAGACGCATGACACGCGACGCATTTGCTCATGGAGTCGCTCAATTGACGTAGTGTGATTTTAGAGTCTTTTTTTGATTCCGCGTCCGAAGCGATTTGATCAAAATCCTGATGCAAGGACATGCCCAACCCCATGAATTCTTTAGGCAACACGCCCTTGAGGTGATCCTCGGCTTTATGCGCCATTCTCATACCCAAGGGACGGGCGTGTTGGGCAACCGCTGCCATGTCATTTTTGGAAAGTGCGGCCAAGATGTTTTGCGTGCCGGATAACAAAGCCCGCATTTCCTCAAGCACATGACCGCGTTGAGCCTCGGAAAGTTTGAGGGTTTGGCGATCGTCGTGGTCGCCTGCAAACGCAGCGGTTGCTAGCAGCGAGCAGGCAATGATTGCTACTGATTTTTTCAATTGAAGCTCCTTGGTTGAAAGTTAAGTGGTCTAACATAAAGTAGACACCTAAACAAGCGTATATCAAATTCCAATCACAGGCGTAAAACGTAACTCCTGCAATCCGTTAGACAAGATACTATAACGATTGAATTATTGGTAGCGGCCCCGTTTCGGCATTCCGAAAATATCAGTAAGTCATACAGGCAGCATTCAGCAGCCCAGCCGCGAGCGAGAACCCGGCCAGTACAATCGCAGGCCCCAGTTCGTCGTCGGCGATGCGGCGGCACAGGTCGGCAAAGGCAAACCGCATCCCTACGAACACCAGCACTTGCACAAACAGCGCCACGCCGGCCCAGATCAGCATGTCGATAAACGATACACTATTGGAAATGGCGCCGGCCAAAGCCAGCACGAAACCCAGCAGCGCAGCGCTGAAAGCCAGCGCCGGTGCGGTTTTGCCTTCACGGATCAGCTTGAATTCGGCATAGGGCGTAATCCAGAGGTAACTGAGCGCAAACAGGCCGGTCAGGATAACGGCCGCAGCAAAATGCAGGAAAAAGCCGTTGGCGCCGGCCAGAATGTCGGTCGGGTTCATAGATTCCATAATCAATCCTCGGTAAAAAAATGCGGTATGAAGCGGCTGTTGTTGCCGGTGATTTCGGTTTGGTCTTCGCGGATGCCGATGCCGGCCGGTTGATCGGCAATCATCCAGGAGCCGATGACCGGGAAATTGCCGGAGAAATTCGGCAGCGGCGCGTGGCGTTGATAGACGTAGCCTTCGCCGCCGTAACTGCCGTCGGTTTCGATGCTGTGGCAGCCGCGGCGTATCTCGATGTTGGCGCCTTCGCGGGAATACAACGGCTTGCGCACATAATCACCAAGCAGCGGCTTGTCTCCAAAGCTGGCCGGCAGCAAATTGGGATGGCCCTCGAACAACTCCCACAAAACTGGCAGGATGCCCTTGTTGCTGAGCAGCAGTTTCCACGGTGGTTCCAGGAGATTCAGATTCGCTTGCGGCAAATAGCGGCCGAACTCGTCCTGCAGCATCCATTCCCACGGATAAAGCTTGAACAGCGCCTTGATAACCTTGTTGTTCAGATCGACAAAGCGGCGCTGGGACTCGTTCCAGCCGATTTGCCCGATGCCCAGCCGTTGCGTATGCAAGCCAGCTTGCATGGCGGTGTCGCGCAAGTATTCGACATTGCCCGAATCCTCGTCGCTTTCTTCAACACAGGCAAAATGCAGGCTCGGCTGAGATTGGCGGTAACGCTGCCAGAACGCGATCAGTTTTTCATGGATGGAATTGAACTGATCCATTTCCGGGAAGCGATCTTCCAGCCAGAACCATTGCACGACGCCGGCTTCCAGCAGCGCGGTCGGCGTATCGGCATTGTATTCGAGCAGTTTAGGCGGTCCGCTGCCGTCCCAGGCCAGGTCGAAACGGCCGTACAGGCTGGGTTCCCGTCGTTCCCAAGACTCGACAATATACGGTATCGACCAATCCGG